>OCVT010000815.1_pt1 | contig 13110 bp, 10 predicted proteins | sample 1539111 | NCBI WGS metagenome assembly OCVT01 (sample SAMEA3991482, study PRJEB22521) | metagenome | biome: anthropogenic terrestrial biome; feature: sewage plant; material: raw primary sludge | place: Sweden | collected 2012-09-26 | reverse complement strand
GAAGTCCGTACCGTTATTGGTATTGCCATCGATGCGGTCAAAACCCAGGCCCAAGCTCAGAGGGCCGTTGTCATAGGTAGCAGAAACGCCGATATAACGGCTATCGCTGGCTTTTTGCTGCTCACCAAAAGCGTACTCACCACCAAACTTGAAACCGCTGAAGTTGGGGCTGGTGTAGGAGATGGCATTCGAAGCACGAGTGGGGTAAGCACCCAACGCAGCAAACGGTTCTGTCTCAGAAACCCAATTGCCCCAAGCGCGGCTAGCGCCAATGCCGGTGTCACCGAAAGCATCGTAGCGGCTCACAGCCAGGTAGGAAGAGGTCAGCATGCGACCCAGACGCACGGAGCCGAAGCCACCTTCCAGGCCCACGGTCGAGGTACGGCGGAAAGCCATGCCCGAGCCGGTGAAGTAGTCGGTACCATCATCCACACCCATGCCTGCTTCCAGGTTGAAGGTGGCTTTCAGGCCGTTGCCCAGGTCTTCCACGCCGCGGAAGCCCAGACGGCTGTTCACGTTACCACCCACGTGGGTCATGCCGTAAACGGATTCTTCACCTTTGCTGTAGGTCAGGCCGGTGTCCACAACACCGTACAGGGTCACGGAAGATTGGGCCATAGCAGCGCCGGAAGCAGCCAGCACAGCCAGGGCGATCAGGGATTTTTTCATTGCAATTACTCCAAGGTTTGACAGAGGGCGCAGTGTGTACCGCCAAAAAAGGCGGCTTTTCGAGCCGCGCCAACCTCCTTTTCGGGAAGCTGGGGCTATTGCACCAGAGATGCCCAGCGGGGTAAACAAAACAGCCCCTTGCGGGGCCAAAAATGGTGTTTTTTGTTGCGCGACCGCAACAAACCAAAAATGCGGGCGGTCAAGCCCGGCAAGGCTTACTGCGCATAGGCTTTGATCGCAGCCGCCAAGGCAGCGATGCCCTGGGCAATTTGTGCCGGCGGCACCGTCACATACGACAGGCGCAGGCAGTTGTGCTGCGGATTGCCCGGGAAGAAGGGGGCGCCAGGCACAAAGGCCATGCCGCGCTCCACCGCCAGGGGCAGCAGTTTTTGCGCATCCATGCCTTCGGGCAGTTGCACCCACAGGAACATGCCACCAACGGGGCGCGTCCAGCTCACACCCAAGCCCACCATCTCTTGGTCCAGGGCGGCCAGCATGGCATCGCGCTGGTTTTTGTACAGGGTGCGAATGGTGGGGATGTGGCGCGCTAAGAAGCCATCTTTCATCACCTCGGCCACCACGCGCTGGTTAAAGCTGGGCGTGTGCAAATCGGCTGCTTGTTTGGCTTGCACCAGTTTGCCGTAGACCGATTTAGGGGCCACCACAAAGCCCAAGCGCAAGCCCGGGGCCAGCACTTTGGAGAACGAGCCCATGTAGAGCACGCCCTCGGGGTTGCGGGCCGCCAGTGGCAAGGGGGCCTCACCTTCAAAGCGCAGATCGCCATAGGGGTTGTCTTCAACCAAAGGAATGTCCAGCTCGCGGGCTTTATCAACCAGGGCCTGGCGGCGCTCCTCGCTCATGGTGCGCCCCGTGGGGTTTTGAAAGTTGGGCAGCACATAGGCAAAGCGGGCTTTGTCAGCGCCGCTGCCCGCTTGGGCAGCGAAATCATCAACCAACATGCCTTGATCGTCGCTGGCCACACCGACAGCGATCGGCTCCATCGGGGCAAAGGCTTGCAAAGCGCCCAGGTAGGTAGGGCGCTCAACGAGCACACGACTGTCTTTGTCCAAAAAGATCTTGCCGATCAAATCCAGGGCCTGTTGCGAGCCGCTGACGATCAGCACCTGCTCCGGATCGACATCCCAGGGCAAAAAATCGGCCACCGCCTGGCGCAGCGCGGGCAGTCCTTCAGTGGTGGAATATTGCAGGGCTGCCGCGCCATCACGCTCCAGTACGGTATTGCACGCGGCCTGGAAGGCGCTGATCGGGAAGGTTTGCGGGGAAGGCAGGCCGCCTGCCATGCTGATGATGCCGGGGCGGTCGGTGAGTTTGAGAATCTCGCGGATGGCTGACGAGTTCATCTTGGCGGCACGGCTGGCCAGGGTCCATTGGGTCATGTTGGGTCTCTCAAGAGAAAAGCCGGGGATCACCCGGGCAAAAATTTTCAACAGGTGGCAGCCGCTGGTGGCAAGGCTGGCCTGCTCCGAAGAGCGGCCATTGTCAGCAAGTTCATCTGTGGTGCCTAGGGCACAAACCCAGGGGTTTGCCCTTGCAGCATCCACAACGCCGTCACCGCCAGCAACAAAGCCATACCGCGATTGAACCATAGCAGACGCTGCCCTTGGGCCAACCAGTGGCGCAATACGGCCCCGAGGCAGGCATACGTAAGATTGCTGCTGAAAGCAAAAAACACCATTACCGGCACCACAATGCCCAAGCGCAAGCCCATATTGGGCTGGCCTGCGACCCAGCCTGCGATGATCGTCAGCGCCAAAAACCATGCCTTGATGTTCACAAACTGCAGCAAAACGCCTTGACCAAAACCCACCTGCAGCCGATCCGCCCGCGCCTGGGCCAGTTGCCGAGTGCCCGCCAGCCGCCACGCCAGCCACAACAAATAGCTGCAGCCCCCCAGCTGAATCCCCCAGCGCAGAGCAGGAACTTGTGCCACCAATGCCCCTACCCCGACGCTGCACAGCAACAGGAGCAAACACCAGCCCACTGGCACAGCCAACACAAAGCGCAGGCTGTGGCGCAAGCCAGCATTGGCGGCCATGGCGGTGGCCAAAGCGGTATTGGGGCCCGGGGTAAAGCTCATGGCAGTGGCCAAGAGCAGCAACGCAGTAAATTCAGTCCAAAGCATGGGGCCGATAATGCCGCGTTATTGGCCATAAAGTGAGTTTGCAATGAGCGAAACAAAGGATTTCGGTGCGGTGATTCCCGCCCATGGCTATGCCGGCGACATCCCCCCCGCCTTGGCATGGCAATGGGTGCAAGCGGGGAATGCGGTGCTGGTGGATGTGCGCACGGATGCCGAGCGTGCCTGGGTGGGCCAAGTGCCAGGGGCCAAAGTGGTAGCTTGGAAACAATGGCCGCAAATGCTGATGAATCCCGATTTTGATACCCAGCTGCAAGCCGTGGTGCCATCAGGCAGCAAGGTGCTGCTGCTGTGCCGCAGTGGGGTGCGATCGGTAGCTGCTGCGCAGCGGGCAACCGAGCTGGGGCTGCAGGCCTACAGCATTCTGGAAGGCTTTGAGGGCGATTTGGATGCCAACGGCCAACGCGGCAAGCTCAATGGCTGGCGCTATCGAGGGCTGCCTTGGCAGCAGTAAAAAGAATGAAGTGCTGAGGCCGCACGCTGCACGGGGCTGAGTGGCCCAGCGGGGCCGGTTCAGTCATTCAAGCACCAACTCTGCCAGCCCGTACAGCGGCGCACTGTGCCCCCAGGGATTCCACATGGCTTCCATGGCCACCCCCATCCAGCCATGGCTGGGAGCCACGCTGTGCGATTGGCGCAGCTGCAGGCGAGGATGGCAGGCGGTCAATTCCTGCATTTGGCCAATGCCCCACCGAAACTGGGCCTGGGTGCGCCCCACACTGGCGTGCCATTGGGCTTGACCGACGGCGCAGCGGGCCATGGTATCGAGCACCAACACCGAGCCCGCAGGCGCTGCCTCGGCAAACTCTTGCAGCACCGCTCGCACTTCATCGGGCTGAAAATACAGCAGCACCCCTTCAATCAACAAAAAAACCGGCTGCGCTGTGGCCCGTTTAGGCAGGCGCAAACGTTGCCACCAGCCAGGTTGTTGTAAATCTGCTGTGCCAGCCCGCAGCCGGGGCATTTGGGCAGGCAGGAGCGTTTTGCGCAGGGCCATCACTTCAGCGAGATCCGCATCCAGCCACGTGTTTTGGCCATTGTTCAGCCACTGAAAATAATCTGTCAGCCCGCAGCCCAAGTTGATGCCCCAGGCTTTGGGGTGTTCAACAAAAAAGGCTTGGGCGCACTCCCGAATCAAGCGCGTGCGCCACAGCACATTCAGCACGGTAGGGCGATCGGCCAGATAGGCTTGGCCATCAATCTCCAGGGTGCGCAAAAGGCGGCTGGCCTGCTCATCCCCACAGGCATGCCCTGGGTAAAGCCCCCCACCCAAAGCCCGCGCGACCAGGGGAATAATCAAAGTTTGCTGCACCGGCGTAAACGCCTCGCAGTGTCTGCGCACTGGGGGTGGCGGCGTTGGCATGTGGCATCCGGGCAACTTATGCCCACTCGATCCAACAATGGTGTTATTCATACCACCCCTTTCTTCCGAACTGAGTCCAACGATAGACAGTGATGCGCTCGATAATATTTACCCAACCTTCTTGGCTACCCAGCAATATGTCGCGCCCACAGCCTATTGCTTGTAAGTTTTTTGTCAGTATTTAGTTTTGATACCCATCAAACTTTAAGGATTTCCATGCAGTTTCGCCCTCGGATTCTTGATATTCGGCACAACTACAACCGCCAGCGCTTGGTCGGTGATCTGGGTGCTGGGGCCACCGTGGGTGTCGTAGCCTTGCCCTTGGCCATGGCCTTTGCCATTGCCAGCGGCTTGCCCCCCCAAGCAGGATTGTGGACCGCCATCATTGGCGCAGCTTTGGTCGCGCTGCTGGGCGGCTCGAACGTGCAAATTGCCGGGCCTGCGGGGGCATTCATCGTCATTGTTTACGGCATCGTCCAGCGTCACGGAGTGGGTGGACTTTTGATTGCCACCTGCGGCGCGGGGGTGCTGCTGATGCTGATGGGAATCTTCCGCTTGGGCAACTTGGTGCGCTTTGTCCCCGTGAGCATCATCATTGGCTTTACCAACGGCATTGCGGTGTTGATTGCCCTCTCGCAACTCAAAGATGCGCTGGGCCTGCCCATTGCCAAAATGCCAGGTGATTTTTTTGGCCAAATGCAAGCCATTGGCAGCCATTTAAACCAATGGAATCCCACCGCCCTGGGCTTGGCGGTCGGTTGTTTGGCCCTGCTGTTTATCTGGCCGTATTTGCTGCACCAAAAATCCCCAATCCAACGTTTTGATGGGGTTACCGTGCGTACTTTTGCCCGCCTGCCCGCCCCGGTGGTGGCGTTGCTGACCTTCACGGCCTTGGCCTACTTTCTGCACCTGCCGGTAGAAACCATTGGCAGCCGCTTTGGCAGCATTCCCCAAGAACTGCCAGCCTTGGTGTGGCCCGAATTGTCCTGGGACAGCGCGCGGCGTTTGCTGATGCCAACCATCACCATCGCCGCGCTGGGCGCGATTGAATCGCTGCTGTGCGCCCGCGTGGCCGACCAATTGGCCACCAGCCCCAGCCATCGCAAACACGACCCCAACCAGGAGCTTTTAGCCCAAGGAGCGGCCAATTTTGTCGTTCCCTTCTTGGGCGGTATGCCTGTGACCGGCACGATTGCCCGCACCGTCACCAATTTGCGCTCGGGGGCAACTTCGCCCATCTCCGGCTTGGTGCATTCCCTGGTACTGATGCTGATTGTGCTGCTAGCAGCCCCTCTGGCCGTGCATGTCCCCCTGGCCGTACTGGCAGGGGTTTTGTTGTTTGTGGCTTGGAATATGGGCGAGTGGCGCGAGTTTGTCCGCCTGCGCCAATTCAGCAACCATTACCGCCTTTTGCTGCTGGGCACCTTCTTTTTAACGGTGGTGTTTGACCTGATGGTTGCCATGGAAGTGGGCTTGGTACTGGCCTGCGTGCTGTTCGTGCGGCGCATGGCCACCTTGTTCAAGGTGCATGCCACCAGCGCCGATGGCCTGGCTTGGCGTTTGCACGGAGCGCTCTTTTTTGGTGCCACAGACAAGCTTGATGTGCTGCTTGAAGCGGCCCAAACCGTACCGGTTGGCAGCACCATGACCTTGGACATGGCCGCCTTGTTTGCACTGGACACCACGGGGGTCGATAGCCTGGAGCAGCTGCTCAAAGCATTGGAGCAGCGCGGGGCCCACTTGGCCCTCGAAGGTATGCAACCCCAAGTGCAATCTTTGCTGGAGCGCTCGGGTTTGACAGAAAAATTAAACCTTGCCCGTTGAGCCATACCCCCCCGTGCCGCGCTCGCTCACCTGGGCAAAGTCTTGCACCTCGTTGAACTGGGCTTGCACCACGGGAACGATCACCAACTGCGCCAAACGCTCCATGGGTTGCAAGGTAAAAGCGGTGCTGGAGCGGTTCCAGGCGCTGACCATGAGCTCGCCCTGGTAATCCGAATCAATCAGCCCCACCAGATTACCGAGCACGATGCCATGCTTATGCCCCAAGCCTGAGCGCGGCAGGATCAGGGCGGCATAGCCGGGATCACGCAGATGCACCGCCATACCCGTCGGAATCAATTGCCACTGGCCCGGCTGCAGCACTATGGGCGCCTGAATACAGGCCCGCAGGTCTAAGCCGGCGCTGCCAGGGGTGGCATAAGTGGGTGGGGTGTCGCGCAGACGCGCATCGAGAATTTTGAGATCAACTTGCATGGGGCGTGACTACAGGCCGTTATTTTTTATGCCGCAGCATCCAAATACGACGCGCAAGCAGACGCAGGCCAAAAACAAAAAAAGCCAAAAAACAAAGTTTTTGGCTTTTTTAGCTACCTATGAGCGTTGTGCGATGCTCACAGAAAAAATTTGGAGCGGGAAAACGGTCTCGAACCGTCGACCTCAACCTTGGCAAGGTTGCGCTCTACCAACTGAGCTATTCCCGCTTATTTACTGAAGTTTGTGATTGTACATCTGAAAACTCAGCATGGCTAAATTGTAGCGTGAAAATTTTATGACTTCACCTTCACGCTGCCATTTTTTGCAAATTTTTTAGTGTTTGACGGCCCGAGGCTTTTTAGTAGCTACTTTTTCAGTAGCTGCAACCGCTTCAGATACAGGCACTTTAGGCAATTCATCAGCAGTAATCGGCGCTGGCAAATGCTCTAGTGCAATCTTTAATACCTCATCGATCCAACGCACCGGGGTAATTTCCAAACCTTGTTTCACATTGTCTGGAATGTCTTGCAAGTCCTTGACGTTCTCTTGCGGAATGAGCACGGTTTTAATCCCGCCCCGCAAAGCAGCCAAGAGCTTTTCTTTTAAGCCACCAATGGCGGTGACCTCACCACGCAAGGTGATCTCTCCGGTCATGGCCACATCAGCACGCACAGGGATGCCGGTCAGCGCCGAGACAAACGCCGTCGCCATGGCCGCGCCCGCACTGGGCCCGTCTTTGGGGGTAGCGCCATCGGGCACGTGAATGTGAATGTCTTTCTTTTCAAAGACGCTGTCGGCAATGCCCAACGAATGGGCGCGGCTGCGCACCACGGTGCGGGCCGCTTCCACCGATTCCTTCATCACATCGCCCAGTGAACCGGTGCGCAAAATGGTGCCCTTGCCCGGCATGGTGGCCGCTTCGATGGTGAGCAAATCACCCCCGACTTCGGTCCAGGCCAAGCCCACCACTTGGCCCACGTGGTTTTCTTTTTCCGCGTGGCCAAAGGTAAATTTCTGCACGCCCAGGTAGTCGTTCAGATTGGCCGCTGTGACTGTCACCTTGGGTTTGAGCTTGTTCAGCTGCAAACCTTTGACCACTTTGCGGCAGATTTTGGACAGTTCGCGCTCCAGCGCACGCACCCCAGCCTCGCGGGTGTAGTAGCGCACGATGTCACGGATGGCATCGTCTTGCACAGCCAGCTCAGCCTCTTTCACCCCATTGTTTTCCATTTGCTTGGGCAGCAAATAGCGTTTGGCGATGTTGATTTTTTCGTCTTCGGTGTAGCCCGCAAGGCGAATGACCTCCATGCGATCGAGCAGCGCCGAAGGAATATTGAGTGAGTTCGACGTAGCGACAAACATCACATCGCTCAAATCAAAATCGACCTCCACGTAGTGGTCCGAGAAGGTGTGGTTTTGCTCTGGATCGAGCACTTCCAGCAAAGCGCTGGACGGGTCGCCCCGAAAATCCATGCCCAGCTTGTCAATTTCATCGAGCAAAAACAAAGGATTGCGCGTGCCAACTTTCTCCAGGCTTTGCAGCACTTTGCCCGGCATGGCGCCGATGTAGGTACGGCGGTGGCCGCGAATTTCGGCCTCATCACGCACACCGCCCAAGGCCATGCGCACGTATTTGCGCCCCGTGGCTTTGGCAATGGACTGCCCCAGCGAGGTTTTACCCACCCCCGGTGGCCCCACCAGGCACAAGATGGGGGCTTTCACCTTGTCCACGCGCTGCTGCACGGCAAGGTATTCCAAGATGCGGTCTTTCACCCGCTCCAGGCCAAAGTGGTCGGCGTTGAGCACCTCTTCTGCCACGGCCAAGTCTTTTTTCACCTTGGTTTTTTTGCTCCAAGGCAGGCCAATCAACACGTCAATGTAGTTGCGCACCACCGCCGCTTCGGCGGACATGGGGGACATGAGCTTGAGTTTTTTCAGCTCACTTTCGGCTTTCTTGCGCGCTTCGGCGGACATTTTGGCCGCAACGATTTTTTTCTCAAGCTCTTCCAGGTCGGCCCCGTCTTCGCCCTCCCCCAGCTCTTTTTGAATGGCCTTGACCTGCTCATTCAAATAAAAATCACGCTGATTTTTCTCAATTTGGCGCTTGACCCGGCCACGGATTTTTTTATCCACGTTGAGGATTTCCACCTCGCGCTCAATTTGGTGCAGCAGATTTTCCAAGCGCTCGCGCACATCGGCCAGCCCCAAAACGGCCTGCTTGTGCTCCAGCTTGAACGGCAGGTGGGCGGTAATCGTGTCGGCCAACCGCCCGGCATCGTCGATGCTGGCAATGGAAGTCAAAATTTCTGAAGGAATCTTTTTGTTCAGCTTCACATACTGGTCAAACAGTTGCGTCACCGCGCGGCGCAGGGCTTCGACTTCGCTGGCCATCTTTTTATCTGCCAGCACTTCAATCACTTGGCAGTGGGCCTGAAAGCACTCTTCTTGCTCCACCACCTCGGTCAGCACGGCCCGCTGCTGGCCTTCAACCAGCACTTTGACGGTGCCATCGGGCAGTTTGAGCATTTGCAAAATCGTGGCCAGACAGCCAATGTCGAACAGGTCGGCAATTTCCGGCTCATCTTTGGCAGCCGTTTTTTGCGCCACCAACAAGATGCGGCGATCGGCCTCCATGGCCAACTCCAGGGCCTTGATGCTTTTGGCCCGCCCGACAAACAGCGGGATCACCATGTGGGGGAAGACCACCACATCGCGCAAGGGCAGTAAAGGGATGTTCAGGCTGCCCGCAGAGCCCGTATCGGTTTGAGACATGAAAATCCTCCATCCAACCGCCGCAAGCATGGGCTGCAGCAGTGACTAATTGAGAGAGGCCGCCAGACTAACCCAGCAGCCCATGAGCGGTGGCCCCCTCGTGGCCTGACCTGCTCCAGGCTTGGTAAACCAAAGCCTATTTGAAAGCCTATTAAGCCTGCTTGGCCACCTCGTGGTAGACCAACAGCGGTGCTTTGCCCTCGGTAATGGTGGCTTCTTCCACCACCACCTTGGCCACGTTGTGCATGGTGGGCAAATCAAACATGACGCTGAGCAAGGACTGCTCCAGAATCGAGCGCAGCCCCCGTGCTCCTGTTTTGCGAGCTAGCGCCTTTTTAGCGATGGCCATAAGGGCCGCGGGACGCACCTCTAATTCAACGCCCTCCATCGCTAACAGCTTGCTGTATTGCTTGATCAGGGCATTTTTCGGCTCGGTCAAAATTTTCACCAAGGCCGACTCTTCCAGTTCCGCCAAGGCCGTAACCACGGGCAAACGCCCGACCAGCTCAGGAATCAAGCCAAATTTGATCAGGTCTTCCGGCTCAATTTCTTGGAAGGCCTCGGAGAGCGAGCGGTTTTGCTTGCTGCGCACGGCCGCGCCAAAGCCAATCCCCGAGGCCTCGGTACGCCCTTCGATGACTTTTTCCAAGCCCTGGAAAGCGCCGCCACAAATAAACAAAATATTCGTGGTGTCCACCTGCAAAAAATCTTGGTTGGGGTGCTTGCGCCCACCTTGGGGCGGAATGCTGGCCATCGTGCCCTCAATCAGCTTGAGCAAGGCCTGCTGCACACCCTCGCCAGAGACGTCGCGCGTGATGCTGGGGTTGTCCGATTTGCGCGAGATTTTGTCGATCTCGTCGATGTAAATAATCCCGCGCTGGGCCCGCTCAATGTTGTATTCACAACTTTGCAGCAGCTTGCTGATGATGTTCTCGACATCCTCGCCCACGTAACCGGCTTCGGTCAGGGTGGTGGCATCGGCCATCACAAAGGGCACATCGAGCTGGCGTGCCAAGGTTTGCGCCAGCAGCGTCTTGCCCGAGCCGGTCGGGCCAATCAGCAAGATATTGCTTTTGGCCAGTTCGACCTCGTCTTTGTCCGCCGCTTGTTGGTGATTGAGGCGTTTGTAGTGGTTGTACACCGCCACCGCCAAAGTGCGCTTGGCTTGCTCCTGGCCAATCACGTAGTTGTCCAGGTTGTCTTTAATCTGTGCCGGTGTTGGCAGCCCGGCCTTCTCGCCATCATGTCCGCCCAGCAAGGGGGCTTGCTCATGGATGATGTCGTTGCACTGCGCAATGCATTCATCACAAATGAAAACCGATGGGCCAGAGACCAACTTTTTCACCTCATGCTGGCTCTTGCCGCAAAAGGAGCAATACAAATTTTTCTCATTAGAGGAGCCTTTTTTCTCGGCCATAGGTCTTCGATGCCTTAAAACTCAAAAGGGAAGAATGATAGCAATAGAAAAAGCGGCGCTTCCCCTTAGGGACAACGCCGCAGTTGTGCCTATCAGTATTTACGGACGCTTGTCAAGCACCTGATCCACCAGGCCGTACTCCTTGGCCTCCAGGGCCGAGAGGAAGTAATCGCGCTCGGTATCGTGCTGGATTTTTTCCAGCGACTGGCCGGTGCGCTCGGCCAAGATCGTATTCAAACGCTCGCGGGTTTTCAAAATTTCGCGGGCGTGGATTTCAATCTCGGTCGCCTGGCCTTGGGTACCGCCCAGAGGCTGGTGAATCATCACCTGCGAATTGGGCAGGGCAAAGCGCTTGCCTTTGGCACCCGCCGCCAGCAAAAAGGCCCCCATGCTGGCAGCCATGCCGCAGCACAGCGTGGAGACATCGGGCTTGATGAAATTCATGGTGTCAAAAATGGCCATGCCGGCGCTCACCGAGCCGCCGGGGCTATTGATGTAGAAGGAAATATCTTTTTCAGGATTTTCGCTTTCCAGGAACAGCAGCTGGGCCACCACCAAGTTGGCAGTTTGGTCATTGACCGGGCCCACCAGAAAAATGACCCGCTCTTTGAGCAAACGCGAATAAATATCGTAGGAGCGCTCACCACGGCCCGACTGTTCGATCACCATGGGAATCATGCCCAAACCCTGCGTATCCAATGCGTTCATAGCTACTCCAAATTTTTTGCTAATAAATGAAATGGGGGCTGTGCCGCAAAGCACAAGCCCCCAAATTTAGACGGAAACCGCTTGGTGCAAAGCCAAGACCACGCTTTAGGCTTGGCCCATCAGTTCCTCAAAAGAGACTTGCTTGTCGGCCACTTTGGCTTTACCCAGCACAAACTCGGTCACGTTGTTTTCGATGACGATGGCCTCGACATCGGCCAAACGCTGGCGGTTGCCAAAATACCAACGCACCACTTCTTCGGGCTTTTCGTACGAGGCGGCCAGTTCATCCACGTGGGTTTTGAGCTGCTCGGGGGTGGCTTCCAGATTGTTGGCTTTCACCAGCTCAGCGACCACCAAGCCCAAACGCACCCGGCGCTCGGCCTGGGGCAAGAAAATGTCGTGGGGGATTTCTGCAGTTTCTGCATCCTTGATGCCGCGCTGTTTCAGGTCGGCACGCGCACCCTCGAGCAGGCGCTGCACTTCGGACTGCACCACGGCGTTGGGCAGGTCCAGCTCCGCCACCGACACCAGGGCATCCATCACGGCTTGCTTGTTGCGTGCTTGCAGGCGGAATTTCACTTCGCGCTCCAGATTTTTGCGGATATCGGCACGCAAAGCTTCGACGGTACCTGCCTCAATGCCCAAGGACTTGACCAAGGCTTCGTCCACTTCGGGCAGGTTGGCGGCTTCGATTTTTTTGACCGTCACCAAAAAGTCAGCGGTTTTGCCGGCCACGTCTTTGCCGTGGTAATCCTCAGGGAAGGCCAAGGGGAAGGTCTTGGACTCGCCCACTTTCATGCCGCGCACGGCATCTTCAAACTCCTTGAGCATCTGGCCTTCGCCCACCAGGAATTGGAAGTCATCGGCTTTGCCACCGGCAAAGGGTTCGCCGTCAATCTTGCCTTCAAAATCAACCGTGACGCGGTCGCCATCGACAGCGGCTTCGTCTGCGGCGCGTTGGGCAAATGTGCGGCGTTGCTTGCGCAGGATGTCCAGCGTCTTGTCAATCGCAGCATCGTCCACTTCGGCGGTCAGCTTTTCCACCTCGGCAGCGGCCAAATCGCCCAGCTTGACTTCGGGGAACACTTCAAAAATTGCTTCAAACTCGGCCTGGCCTTCGGTTGCAGCGCCTTCTTTTTCGGCAATGCGCGGCTGACCGGCCACGCGCAGGCCAGCCTCTTGGACGGCCTGGGCAAAGGCTTCGCTGACTTTGTCGTTCAGCACTTCGTATTGCACCGAGTAGCCGTAGCGCTGGGCGACCACGTTCATGGGCACTTTGCCAGGACGGAAACCGTCCATCTTCACAGTGCGGGCCACTTTTTTCAGACGGGCATCGACTTCAGCTTGGATGCTCTGCAACGGCACGCTCAGCGTGATTTTGCGTTCCAGCTTTTCCAGGGTTTCAACAGTTACGGCCATGGTGGTTCCTAAATCTGGGAGGAATAAAACCATGCCGGCTGCAGGCTGTGGCCTGCACCGGCATCAACAAAGTCTTTATATGGTGCGCGGAGGTGCGCAGCGAATGTCGCGAAACATCAACACGTTGCAAGACAATCGCGCAAAATTCGCGGGCCGCAAAACGGCCACACCACTCAATTGAACTGCAAATTATATCCTTTTGAGTCCTGCAAAAAGCAGCGCCGCCAAGAACGACCACCATCGCGCACGGCCATGGCGTGCGCGGGGCGGGTGCGGCCAACGCGCCTGCGCTTAGAACGTGTTCACGATCTGCGCGCGAAGGGGTGCGGGATGCGGATCGGGATGGGC
>OCVT010000814.1_pt1 | contig 13113 bp, 13 predicted proteins | sample 1539111 | NCBI WGS metagenome assembly OCVT01 (sample SAMEA3991482, study PRJEB22521) | metagenome | biome: anthropogenic terrestrial biome; feature: sewage plant; material: raw primary sludge | place: Sweden | collected 2012-09-26 | reverse complement strand
CTTAACGCACGATGTCTTTTTCGGCTTCCAATTTTTGCTCTAAATAGTGAATGCTAAAACCACCTTCGATAAAAATCGGGTCTTCCATCATCACACGATGCAAAGGAATATTGGTCGAGATGCCCTCAACCACCATTTCCGACAACGCTGTGCGCATACGCGCCACCGCTTGCTCACGCGTATCGCCGTAAGTAATTAATTTGCCAATCATAGAGTCATAATTCGGCGGTACAAAATAATTATTGTACACATGCGAATCGACACGCACCCCTGGTCCACCTGGGGTATGCCACATGGTGATGCGCCCTGGGCTTGGGATGAATTTGAACGGGTCTTCGGCGTTGATGCGGCACTCAATCGAATGACCTTTGATTTCAATGTCTCTTTGACGATAACGCAGCTTTTCGCCAAACGCCACGCGGATTTGCTCCTGCACAATGTCCACCCCCGTCACCATTTCGGTCACAGGATGCTCGACTTGCACGCGCGTATTCATTTCAATAAAGAAAAATTCGCCGTTTTCATACAAAAACTCAAACGTGCCCGCGCCACGATAGCCAATCCGTTTACACGCATCGACGCAACGCGCACCAATTTTGTCAATCAATTTGCGTGGAATCCCGGGTGCAGGGGCTTCCTCGATGACTTTTTGGTGGCGACGTTGGAGTGAGCAATCGCGCTCGCCCAAATAAATCGCGTTTTTGTGCTGATCCGCTAAAATTTGAATCTCGATGTGGCGTGGATTTTGTAAAAACTTTTCCATATAGACGTTTGGATTGCCAAACGCCGCGCCCGCTTCTGCCTTGGTCATGGCAACCGCATTGAGCAATTGCGCTTCAGAATGCACCACACGCATCCCACGACCACCACCGCCACCCGCGGCTTTAATAATCACGGGATATTTGACCGTACGTGCCATGCGCAGGATTTCCTGCGGGTCATCGCCCAGCGCATCAGGCGAGCCTGGTACGGTCGGCACACCCGCTTTAATCATGGCTTGTTTGGCGGCCACTTTATCGCCCATGATGCGAATGGATTCCGCAGTCGGCCCGATAAATACAAAGCCCGATTCCTCAACCCGTTGAGAAAAATCAGCGTTTTCGGATAAAAAGCCATAACCAGGGTGAATTGCTTCGGCGTGGGTGACTTCGGCGGTCGCAATCAGCGCGGTCATATTTAAATAACTTTGCGCAGAGGGCGCAGGACCAATACAGACCGCCTCATCGGCAAGTTTCACATACTTGGCTTCGCGGTCAGCTTCGGAATACACCACCACTGTCTTAATGCCCATTTCGCGACACGCACGCTGAATGCGCAGGGCAATTTCACCTCGGTTGGCGATGAGAATTTTTTTAAACATGGTGCTCTCACATATAGTTTGGTGCAAATACTGCGATAATGAACTTCACAATATCAGCGTATCAATTAGGAAATCATTCACTCAATAAAAGGCATTTGCCTTCATTGCCTGTGATTTAGCCAATAACAAACAACACTTGACCGTATTCAACGGGTTCTGCGTTGTCCACCAAAATTTGTTTGACCACACCATCGCACTCTGCTTCGATTTCGTTGAGCAGTTTCATCGCTTCGATAATGCACAGAGTTTGACCTTTTTTTACACTCGCACCCACTGTGACATAGGGTGCTGCACCTGGTGCAGAAGCCGCGTAGTAAGTTCCGACCATAGGTGATTTAATGGGTGTGCCTGCCTCTTGCGCAGGTGCTGCTGGCGCAGTGGGCACAACCGCAGTTGCAGGTGCAGCAGGCGCACTCATCGCCGGTGCTGCCATCATTTGTTGGGGTGCGTGTTGCATCATCACTGTACCGCCGCCTTTAACAATGCGCACTTTACCTTCTGCCTCGGTAATTTCCAATTCGGAAACTTCCGACTCAGAAACCAAATCAATGAGTGTTTTTAATTTACGTAAATCCATGTTGCTCGCTCCTTTTTAGGTCTAATTTAGACTTTTTTGTTCATACCCGCATCAAATACACACAACACCCCTTTCGAGGTAACGATTGGCATTATACGCATTTAAAACCAGTAAAAGTTAGTTATTTTCGTCTATTTTTACCTAATTGATGATAAAACCCACTTAAAAGAACGAGCGTTCGGATTTTTTAGCGCGGCGACTTAAGTTTTTATTTTCACCGCTTAATCGCGTATTTTAGGCTTATTTGACTGATTTTTGCACCAAAAAACGCAAAGCGACTTCATAGCCATAAGCCCCCAAGCCACAAACCACCCCAACCGCCAAATCAGAGAAATAGGAATGATGGCGAAACGCTTCGCGTTTGTGTACATTCGACAAATGCACCTCAACAAACGGTAGGTTCACGCCCGCAATCGCATCACGAATCGCCACACTGGTGTGGGTGAATGCCGCTGGATTGATAACCAAAGCATCATGCTGATGACGTGCTTGATGGATGGTTTCGACAATTTCGCCTTCATGATTGCTTTGAAACGCAGTGAGTTGAACACCCATTTCATTGGCAATTGCCTGTAAATGCGCATCAATGTCGGATAAGGTTTGCGCACCATACACTTCAGGTTCGCGTGTACCCAATAAGTTTAGATTGGGACCATGAATCACCAAGATGTTTTTCATATGAATGCTCTTCATTAATATTTTAGTATGTGCTAACAACTGCCCAGTTTAAACCACCACCCATAAAATGCTCAAAGCCGTGCCTTTGAAACCATCCATCGCATCGCGCATCGCATCCAGCACTGGCGACAAAACCTCGGCTTGCTCGACTGTGCTGTAAATCAGCCAAATATGCGGTACGGCATCGATTTGGATGTCCAATCGACCTTGCGCGATGTCCGCACATTCGCCCGTCATATCGTACAGTGCATCTAAATTTTGACCAAAGTATTCAGGAAAGCGCAATCTCTTGCTCAAAATCATCATCGCTTGCGCCGCATCAGTTGCCGCACGTAAATCAACAGTGTGCACATCCGCATTCAATTCAAGCGCGCATGCTGGGAGCAGTTGCGCCAGTTCGGACGCATTGCACACGGTGAAGCCACCGATGGCTGTGCGCCAAGGTTCTGGTGTATTTTCCGAGGTATTGCCAACTTGATTCATCCATCACTCCATGCGTATGCGTGAAAAACTGCGGTAATGATCTGCGGTGTAATAATACTCACCACTGCTCGCCACATCCCCTACTTTGCCTTGCCCAGCGACAATTCTGCGCGCTCCGCGATTGTCCGCCCCTGGGGTGGGCACGGTGTACTCTTTGTAATAGCCACGCGGTTGATTGGGCAACAATCGCTCTCGATTGCCAAATACCTGCCCATCTTGGCGATAAGGAAAAGTCTCGCGATTTTGAATTTTTCTCAGTACTTGTTGCGCCTCAGGCGGTAAACGGCCAATGGCAATACTCGCAGACCCCCACGTGTCGCGACTTGCGTTGGTATCTGCTGTGTCGCGATTGGCTTGCACATGACTGCTTGCGTTCGGCGCGCTCACTGGTGACTGCGGGTTTTGCGTTTGATTCAGTGAATAAATCTTAAAGCACGCCGCCAAAAGTGCCAATGCCAGCAACACAATAATCAGCTTTAAACTTTTAACCGACATTCATTCGCTCCGATGAGTCACACTTCAAATGCCGCCGCGATGAGTCACACTTCAAATGCCGCCGCCAAGCGGGGCGTAAGGGTGTATTGCCCGACCCAACTGGCTTGGGCAAGCACATGTCCCTCCATGCGGCGTTGCACCGAACTGATTTTCAATTTACCATCGGTCGGCAATTCTATTTCTGCCACATCCAAAGCGTACACGGTGAATGTGTATTGATGCACAATCGAATCATTCCACGGCGGACATGGTCCATCGTAACCATAATAGTCACCCGCCATATCATGGTCATTGGCATCATGGTCATTGGCAAACCAATGGGTGTAGTCGTTGATGCCTTGACGCATCGGCGAATCCTTGAACCCTTTGCCGACAATCATCGGGCCTGATTTGCCACGCGGGGTCACTTCATGTGAAAACTGCCCCTCCTCAATCACACGCACATTTGCGGGAATATTAATCAGCACCCAATGCACAAAATCCGCACGCGGTAAATCGGCGGGTACTTCTCTATCAATTTGATTGACATCGGCAGGGTCTGTGGGCGCGTGTGCATCCACACAGGTCACCACAAACGATTGCGTCCCTGCAGGAACCTCCGTCCACGCAAGATGTGGGTTTTTATTACTGGACAGGCGCACCCGTGTTTTCTCGTCGATTTGCGCAAAGGCACACTCCACGGGAATCAAACCGTTGTTCGGAAAACTATCGCTATATACTTGCATCAGTTGCTCCTTTCCTTTTAATGGTGGCATTTTAGCAGACTTCTTTAACTACAAAAAAACATTTGTTCCGCACAAAAAATAGGGTGTAAACTCGAAGTAAGCAATCTGTACTACAGTGACGTACATTAAGAACTTCACTTAAGCGGTTGGCCGCACGTCAACCATTCGTGTTCATATACACCCATTTATACTGGAGAAACAATGAGTTCAACCTCCGCTGGCGCACGCTTTCGCGCCGCACTCGCTGCCGAATCACCCCTACAAATCGTTGGTGCCATCAATGCCAACCACGCGCTACTCGCCCAACAAGCAGGCTACAAAGCCGTTTACCTCTCAGGGGGTGGCGTGGCGGCAGGCTCGCTCGGCGTGCCTGACTTGGGCATCACAGGTTTAGAAGACGTGCTCATCGATGCACGCCGCATCACCGATGTGTGCGATTTACCATTATTGGTGGATGTGGACACAGGGTTTGGCGCATCGGCATTTAACGTTGCGCGCACCACCAAATCCATGATTAAAGCAGGTGTGGCCGCCATGCACATCGAGGACCAAGTCGGCGCGAAGCGTTGCGGCCACCGTCCGAATAAATCCATCGTACCCGCCGATGAAATGGTGGATCGCATCAAAGCCGCCGTAGATGCGCGCACCGATGAAAACTTTGTCATCATGGCGCGCACCGATGCGATTGCCTCTGAAGGCTTAGAAGCAGCGGTTGAACGCGCCATTAAATACGTTGAAGCAGGCGCGGATGCTTTGTTCCCCGAAGCCGCGATTACTTTGGAAATGTACACCGCTTTTGTTAAAGCCTTGCCCAATACCCCAGTGCTGGCGAACTTGACTGAGTTTGGGCAAACACCTTTGTTCACGACGGATGAACTCAAATCGGTCGGTGTGGCCATGGCTCTGTATCCGCTTTCAGCGTTCCGTGCTGCCAACAAAGCCGCGTTGAATGTCTACACGCAATTGCGCCAAAACGGTACACAAGCCAGTGTGGTGGATACCATGCAAACCCGCATGGAGTTGTACGCGAGCATTGGTTATCAGGCGTATGAAGATAAACTCGATTTATTTTTACAAAAATAAACCCAAACAAACCAAGGAGATGACTATGAGCAAAAAAGAAACAGTGGTGGCAACACCCACAGCAACACCTTTCAAGCCGAAAAAATCCGTCGCCCTCTCAGGTGTGACCGCAGGCAGTACCGCTCTGTGCACCGTGGGTCGCTCTGGCAATGACCTGCACTACCGTGGCTACGACATCATGGATTTGGCACTCAAATGCGAATTTGAAGAAGTGGCGCATTTATTGGTACATGGTACTTTGCCCACCAAAACCCAATTGGCCAACTACAAAGCCAAATTGCAACGCATGCGTGGCATTCCACAAGCGGTTAAAACTGCTTTGGAACAATTACCTCCTTCGGCGCACCCCATGGACGTGATGCGCACAGGCGTGTCGGTATTGGGCTGTGTCACCCCCGAAAAAGATGACCACAACATCGCCGATGCGAAAAACATCGCCGACAAACTCATGGCGTGCCACTCGTCGATTTTGCTCTATTGGTATCACTTCGCGCACAACGGCAAACGCATCGATGTCGAAACCGATGACGACTCCATCGGCGGTCACTTCCTGACCCTGTTGCACGGTAAAAAATGCCCAGATTCATGGGTTAAAGCCATGCATATTTCTTTAATCTTATATGCAGAACATGAATTCAACGCTTCAACCTTCGCTTCACGTGTGGTGGCAGGTACTGGCTCGGACATGTACTCAGCCATTTGTGCGGGCATCGGCGCGTTGCGCGGCCCGAAACACGGTGGCGCGAATGAAGTAGCGTTTGAAATCCAACAACGCTACAACTCGCCTGACGAAGCCGAAGCAGACATCCGCGCGCGCGTTGAACGCAAAGAGGTCGTGATTGGTTTCGGCCACCCTGTGTACACCATCTCTGACCCACGGAATGTCGTCATCAAAAAAGTCGCGCACGACTTGGCGAAAGAGCAAGGCGACATGCGCATGTACGATGTGGCAGAACGCTTAGAAACCATCATGTGGGACATCAAAAAAATGTTCCCGAACTTGGACTGGTTTAGCGCGGTGTCTTATAACCTCATGGGCGTACCGACCGCCATGTTCACCCCATTGTTCGTGGTATCACGCACCTCAGGCTGGAGTGCGCACGTCATCGAACAACGCATCGACAACAAAATTATTCGTCCAAGCGCGGAATATACAGGTCCAGAGGATTTGAAGTTTGTGCCGATGAGTAAACGTAAGTAAAGCCAAGCGGAAAAAGTAAAAACCTACTTTTTTCGGTAAAGTCTCAAAGCCGTCATTGCGAGCAGTTTTATCGCGAAGCAATCCATCAGCCTGGCGCCGAAGGTGCGAAATCATTTTAGACGGATTGTTTCGTTCCTCGCAATGACGGGGTTTAAAATTTGGGCTTTATAAGCATCCATTCGTTAGGATGGGCGGCTTCATCGCGAAACCCAAGATTATTTAAATACTCGTAGTTCTTGGGTTAACAAAAAAAATCAGTCCAACCTACGGAATACTCTCTGCCTACTAGTTAAATAAATATTCGTGAATTTATTGAAAGAACAAACCCAATGGAATACGAGACCTTTGATTGGAAAAAATCCTATATGAATTTTTTTTCATTCTTACTTAAATTTTTATTTCTCTCTACAATATCAATTAACGCGATAGCTAGCCCATTCTCAGGCAAAAATCTTTCAGATTTCATTCATGAGGAATTAACATCTGTTGGGGCAGAAAAATTGGCTCTTGGGAGTGGGGAAAGTGAAATCGCACCAAATGTAAAAAAATACAGAATCCGTCATGGGGGTTATTTTAGTTGGCCATTAATGTCAAAAGACGTACTGGATAAATTCACTTCTTGGTGTTCTGATAACTCTGGTAAATCTTCTCAATCACGAACAAATGACGAAAAAATTGCTCTTGCATACTTTGCAACGTTCAACGGTGGGCGATGGGTTTTTCGAAACAATTTTGATGAAGTGACATGCAAAACTCCTTCTGAATCTTATTCTTTATTAGTTGAAGAGCGCAATACTAATGGAGAAGGGAGTGAGCGTTTCTTCTATGTTTTTGAAAGCACTGCCGCAATCAAAGACGCAATTATAAAGGGGAATGCATTTCGTGAAAATGCCAACGCCGATAGCAAATCATATGAACAGTGTCTTTCGAAAACGCGAGAGAATGCAATTGGGCAGATTTCTATTGGTAAACGCCTGTTTGATGGTACTCTCGTAATTGATAAAAAAGTATCTTTGCTACAAATTCAAGATAATTACAATCAAACCCAATGGGTTCCTGTGGCAGAAATTAAAAATTACCAATTGTTTGATACTAGCACTTGCGCCAAATAATTCACTCTGACCGTCACAATTGACGCAATGCGTTTAATTTACTTATGCCCTACAACCATACCAACCAGATTTTTAACTTAACCACTAAATACAATGACCAACTACCGCAAAACCCTCCCCAACTCATCCATCGACTACTACGACACCCGCGCCGCGATTAACGCGATTCAAGCAGGCGCGTATGATGCACTGCCCTACACCTCTCGTGTATTGGCAGAGCAATTGGTGCGTAAATCGTGCGATTACATCAGCCCAAGCGAGAACCCAAACTATTTGACCGAATGCTTGACCCAACTCATCGAACGCAAGCAAACCATGGATTTTCCGTGGTTTCCTGCGCGTGTGGTCTGTCACGATATTCTCGGTCAAACCGCGCTGGTTGACCTCGCAGGTCTGCGCGATGCGATTGCCGAGCAAGGCGGCGATCCAGCCAAAGTCAACCCTGTCGTGCCAACGCAACTCATTGTGGATCACTCTTTGGCGGTGGAATGCGGTGGCTATGACCCCGATGCGTTTGCAAAAAACCGCGCGATTGAAGACCGCCGCAACGAAGACCGTTTCCACTTCATCGACTGGTGTGCGACCGCGTTTGAAAATGTCAACGTGATTCCAGCGGGCAACGGCATCATGCACCAAATCAATTTGGAAAAAATGTCACCTGTCATCCAAAACCGCGACGGTGTCGCGTTCCCAGATACCTGCGTGGGTACCGACAGCCACACGCCGCACGTGGATGCGCTCGGCGTGATTGCAATTGGTGTCGGTGGCTTGGAAGCCGAAACCGTGATGCTCGGTCGCGCATCTATGATGCGTTTACCCGACATCGTCGGGGTTGAACTCGTGGGCAAACGTCAAGCGGGCATTACCGCCACCGATATCGTGCTCGCACTCACCGAATACCTACGCAAAGAGCGCGTGGTCGGTGCGTATGTGGAATTTTTTGGCGAAGGTGCGGATTCGATGAGCATTGGTGACCGCGCCACCATCAGCAATATGACCCCAGAATACGGCGCGACTGCGGCGATGTTCTACATTGACCAGCAAACCATCGACTACCTCAAACTTACGGGTCGCGATGAAGCGCAAGTAAAACTGGTGGAGGACTATGCGAAAACCACAGGCTTGTGGGCAACCGACCTGAAAACTGCAATCTATCCACGCGTATTGAAATTTGATTTATCCACTGTGGTGCGTAATATGGCGGGTCCATCTGGCGGGCCCATCGAATCCCCATGCGCGTTTACCAACCAGTGAACTCTCGAACCGAGGCATCGCCGCACCATACGACATGCCAGCCGATGGCAGCATGCCCGATGGCGCGGTGATTATCGCGGCCATCACCAGTTGTACCAACACCTCCAACCCACGCAACACCATTGCCGCAGGTTTGCTCGCACGCAAAGCCAATGAACTGGGTTTGACGCGCAAACCGTGGGTGAAATCTTCATTCGCGCCAGGCTCAAAAGCCGCCGCACTCTACCTCGAAGAAGCAGGCGTATTGAACGAATTGGAAAAACTCGGCTTCGGCATCGTGGCATATGCGTGCACCACGTGCAATGGTATGAGCGGCGCACTCGACCCAGCGATTGAACAAGAAATCGTTGAACGCGATTTGTACGCCACGGCGGTGTTGTCTGGCAACCGCAACTTTGACGGACGCATTCATCCGCAAGCCAAACAAGCCTTCCTCGCCTCACCACCTTTGGTCGTTGCCTATGCGATTGCAGGCACAATTCGGTTTGATATTGAAAAAGATGCTTTGGGCTACGACAAAAACGGCAATCCGATTACCCTAAAAGACATTTGGCCATCGGATGAAGAAATCGACGCATTGGTGAAACAATCGGTCAAACCCGAGCAATTCCGCAAAGTTTATATCCCGATGTTTGAACAAAAAGACGCGGCACGTGCCAGCAGTCCGCTGTACGACTGGCGTCCAATGTCCACCTACATCCGTCGCCCACCGTATTGGGAAGGCGCGTTAGCGGGTGAGCGCACGCTCAAAGGCATGCGCCCATTGGCTGTGTTGCCCGACAACATCACCACCGACCACCTCTCACCATCCAACGCGATTACCAAGAAATCTGCGGCAGGTGAGTATTTGGCGAAAATGGGCGTACCAGAAGAAGACTTCAACAGCTACGCGACCCACCGTGGCGACCACTTAACCGCGCAACGTGCAACATTTGCCAATCCAAAATAACAGCTACGCGACCCACCGTGGCGACCATTTAACCGCGCAACGCGCGACTTTTGCCAATCCAAAATTGTTCAACGAAATGGTCAAAAACGAAGACGGGACAGTGAAACAAGGCTCACTCGCCCGCGTAGAACCCGAAGGCGAAATCAAACGAATGTGGGAAGCGATTGAAACCTATATGCAACGCAAACAACCACTGATAATCATTGCGGGTGCGGACTACGGTCAAGGCTCGAGCCGCGACTGGGCGGCCAAAGGCGTGCGCTTGGCGGGGGTTGAGGCGATCGTTGCCGAAGGTTTCGAGCGCATTCACCGCACCAATTTGATTGGTATGGGCGTATTGCCTTTACAGTTCAAAGATGGCGTGAATCGTTTGACCCTCGGTTTGGACGGCACAGAAACCTACGATGTGATTGGCGAGCGCACACCGCGTTGCGAATTGACCCTTGTGATTCATCGCAAAAACGGCGAAACCATACAAGTCCCTGTGCTGTGCCGTTTGGACACCGCCGAAGAAGTCTTGGTGTACCAAGCAGGCGGTGTATTGCAACGCTTTGCTCAAGACTTTTTGGCGGGAGCGGTTTAAAGTCAATGAGTGGCGTGGGCACAGCCCACGCTACACCACAAAAAACCCATAAATTTAATTATTTTCAGCCACGTGTCAGGCTTATCGATTACAATCGCGCGTTGGTAATTTTAGTTAAAATCGGTTTTTGAGCACATCATAGTTGCTTCGTAAAACCCAATTTTGTAAATCATTGTTACATGCATTAGGAGACTTTATGAGTACGGAACGCATTCTGTTTGAAGGCTATAAAAGCAAAATCACCACCGCCGAAGAAGCGGCGAAGTTAATCAAAGACGGCTCGGTTTTGGGGGTGAGCGGTTTTACCAAAGCAGGCGATTCTAAAGCGGTTTTACCTGCATTGGCTCAATTGGCGAAAACCCATCCCGTGCGCGTGTCTTTACTCTCTGGCGCGTCCTTGGGCTATGACACAGAAACCCAATTGGCGTTGTCTGATGTGGTTGCCAAGCGCATTCCGTTCATGGCCGATGCCGAATTGCGCAAATCCATCAACACGCACAAAGCCTTGTACATGGATCAGCATTTGTCCGAAACCCATGAAATGTTGAACAACAAACATTTTCCAAAGGTCAACACCGCCCTCATCGAAGCATCGAGCATTGACGCAGAAGGCAATATCATTCCAACCACTTCAGTGGGCAACTCTGCGACCTTCGCGGCTTTAGCAGATGAAATCATCATCGAGGTGAACTCAGCGTTCCCACTCGAATTCAACGGCATTCACGACATCTACATCCCCACGGCTTATCCAAACCGCGAAGCGGTCAACGTCACCCACGTGGACACGCGCATTGGTACAAACTATATCAAAGTTGACCCATCTAAAGTCGTCGCTGTGGTTTTGACCAACAAACCCGATGCACCTGCAGTGATTTCCGCACCCGATGAAGTCACCTCGGGCATTTCGCGCCACATCACCGAGTTTTTCAACAAAGAAGTCGCCGAAGGTCGTTTGACCAAATCCCTCATGCCATTGCAAGCGGGGATTGGTAAAATCGCCAACGCGGTGCTCTCAGGTTTGGTACACAGCGATTTTGAAGACTTGGTGATGTATTCTGAAGTGTTGCAAGACTCAACTTTTGAATTGATTGATTCAGGCAAAATGAAGTTCGCTTCAACCACCTCGATCACGATTTCACAAGAGTGCTACGACAATTTCATCAACAATTTTGACCAATACAAGGACAAAATCGTTCTGCGTCCGCAAAACGTCAGCAACTTGCCTGAAGTCATCCGTCGCCTCGGCATCATCGGGATTAACACCGCGATTGAATTTGATATTTATGGCAACGTCAACTCCACCCACATCGGCGGCACACGCATGATGAACGGGATTGGCGGCTCGGGTGACTTTGCGCGCACACACGCATGATGAACGGGATTGGCGGCTCGGGTGACTTTGCGCGCAATGCCTTTATCTCGATTTTCGTCTGCCCATCGGTGGGCAAAGGCGGTTCGATTTCGCAAGTCGTACCGATGGTGCCACACCACGACCACACCGAGCACGATGTCGATGTGGTGGTGACGGAACAAGGGTTGGCAGATTTGCGCGGACTCGCGCCTCGCGAACGTGCGCAACGCATCATTGACAATTGTTGCCATCCTGATTACCGTCCACAGTTGCAAGCCTACTTTGACGAAGCTTGCAAACACGGCGGTCAAACCCCACACATCATGGAAAAAGCCTTCTCATGGCATGTGAATTTACGTGACCACGGCACGATGAAGTTGAATGAAGAGATTTACTGAAATTCCAATATTCAGTAAACGGATACGGGCTACGCACAGTAGCCCGTTTTTTTATGCACTCTTGAAAACCCATTTTTCACCCCCATCCTAATCACATCCAAATCCTGCACGCATCGCCGTGCAGATGTTTTATCGAACGTTCACAAGTTGAGGAGTTTTTATGAGCAAAAAATCTAAAAATCACACCCATAGTTTTCAAGCAGAAGTCGCACAATTGTTGCATTTGGTCACGCATTCGCTGTACTCCAACCCTGAGATTTTCCTGCGCGAATTGGTCTCAAACGCCTCCGATGCCTGCGACAAATTGCGCTTTGAGGGTTTGAATCAAGCCGAATTGTACGAATCTGACCCAGATTTGCGCATTCAAATCACCTTCGATAAAACCGCCAAAACCCTCACGATTACCGACAATGGCATTGGTTTGACCGAAGCCGATGCGATTGAGCACCTCGGTACGATTGCCAAAAGCGGTACCAAAGAATTCATGTCCAAACTCACAGGCGAGCAAAAAACCGACGCGCAACTCATCGGTCAGTTTGGTGTGGGTTTTTACTCAGGCTTCATCGTTGCCGACAAAATCACGGTCGAATCACGCCGCGCAGGTGCGCCGACCACTGAAGCGGTGCGTTGGGTGAGCGATGGCACGGGCGCATTCACCACCGAAGTCATCAGCCGCGAAGCGCGTGGTACGAGCGTGATACTGCATCTGCGTGATGAGTTTGAACAATACCTGAACGCTTGGGACATCAAGCAATTGATTCGCAAATATTCCGACCACATCAGCCTGCCGATTGAGATGAAAAAAGAAGTCTGGCAAGACGCGAAAGAAGAAAACCAACCTGGCGAGATGGTCACCACCGATGA
>OCVT010000812.1_pt1 | contig 13116 bp, 13 predicted proteins | sample 1539111 | NCBI WGS metagenome assembly OCVT01 (sample SAMEA3991482, study PRJEB22521) | metagenome | biome: anthropogenic terrestrial biome; feature: sewage plant; material: raw primary sludge | place: Sweden | collected 2012-09-26 | reverse complement strand
GTCCTGCATGCTGACGCATGTCTACGCCTTCACCTTGGCGTTGATTTTCACGAATTGCAATATATTCCATTTCAGGCGTAATTATGCCTTGTTTGGCATAGTGCATTTGCGTAACATTTTTACCTGCCTTAGCTCGACGAGGATTTTGAATGTGAGCAAAACGAATGTCAGCAGTACGAATATCTTTTAAGCGAGCTTGACCAAAATCAGAACTTAAACTTGAGAGTACATCGGTGTCATCACGTTCTTCAATCCAAGTTTGACGGACAGAAGGTAAACCTTGATTTAAGTCAATTTGTACATCAGGATCGGTATAAACACCTGAGGTGTCATAAACCATAACAGGTGGATTATATTCACCACCTAGACCTGTCGGTGTTTCTGTCAAGCTAATTTCGCGAAATGGAACTTGGATATCTGGGCGAGAGCCTGTTACATAGACTTTTTTTGATGCGGGTAAAATACGGGTTAAATCTTTCGCATCTTGCTCATGTTGAGCGGAAATATCAGCAGAGGGAAGATTCGTTAATTGGTTCATGGCATGATCCTTATGTATTACATTAACGAATCAAGCACGAGCAAAAACGATAGCGAATTTATCTCTTTGATAAATAAAGGCGAGGCTTTTGTTGGGCTTGATTCCTACGCAGGTGTTAACCTGATCAGGTTCAACGGTACTTGTCTTTAAATCTTGTGATTAAGATAATCTCAGCAGTTAATTAACTGCGCTCCGTCAAGCTAGGTATTTAGACTAACAGATTTTTAGATTTTTGTTTTATCAATTCGCACCAATCGACTTTTGACTCAGCTGTGTTATTGTCATAAAAGTTTCATCATTGCTGTGTTTTAATCACCCATCATTTTCCATGTGTCTAGTGGAGGCATACTGTGAGTCCAAGTAATCCTGTGTTAAGTCACCATATTTCTTCACAATTTAATGAAGACTTACAAGATGTACATACCAAATTTATGACCATGGGCGGTTTGGTCGAGCAGCAGGTTGCCAATGCAATTCATGCCCTGCTGGATACCGACGCAAACCTGGCGATTGATGTTCAGTTCAAGGACAATACCGTCAATCAGCTTGAACGGGATATTGATGAGGGCTTAACCCTGATTCTGGCACGCCGCCATCCCGCAGCGATTGACCTGCGTATGGTCATTGCGATGAGCAAGGCCAATACCGACCTTGAACGTATTGGTGACGAAGCGGCAAAGATTGCGCGTATTGCCCAAAACCTGTGTGAAGAGGGAGAGTCTCCACGCGGTTATATGGAAACACGCCATATTGGTAACCAGGTTCGCGTGATGATTCATGATGCTTTGGATGCCTTTGCCCGTCTGGATGTGGATCAGGCCTTAAAGGTGGTGATGGCGGATGTGGATATTGACCGTGAATACCAGTCGGCAACGCGTACCCTGATGACCTATATGATTGAAGACCCGCGCCATATTTCGCGTGTCATCAATGTGATGTGGGTGCTGCGTTCATTAGAACGGATTGGTGACCACGCGCGCAACATTTCCGAGCAGGTGATTTATATGGCTAAGGGAATGGATGTGCGCCACACCAGCATTGAAGAAATTGAACAGAAAGTAAATCAAAAATAATTTCAGGAATTAATATTGACCACTGAATCTGAATGATCAGTGGTTTTTTATTGGAAAAAATCCAGATAAAAAAATCCCAGACTTCGGGGGAAAAGTCTGGGAGAGAAATATCATGCGTTCTGAGATATCAATATATCTCTTTATCTTTCTTAGACTCACTGTAATTATATTCCCCTCAAGTGTCATGTAGACAACTGTGTATACTATGTAAGGCTTTATTACTTATGTAAATGTCACGTAAAAAGAGAGCTATATTTAACTCTCTTTTATTGAGTGATATTAGATGAAACGATTTACTTTTGTTCCGTCCAACCTTCTGCTTTTTCAACACTTTCGTCATTGTTGAAGAACTTCTCTCGTTGCTCTTCAAGAAACTTCTTCGCATCGGGTTCGAATACATTGAGTCGTTTTTCATTAATGAGCGTGGTTTGGTGTTTTAACCATTCTTGCCAAGCCTGTTTTGAAACCGTCTCAAAGAATTCTTGACCTTTTGCACCAGGGAATGGTGCAAAGTCCAAACCGTCAAGCTCTTGTTTATATTTGCGGCAAAATACTTGTCTAGTCATGATTTATCCTTAAGCGTATAACTGTTCTAGGCGACTGTGTGCACGAGTAATGGCTGCTTCAACTTGTTTTGGTGATGTCCCCCCGATATGATCACGTGCATTCACAGAAGCTTCTAAAGTTAAGGCTTTATCAAACACATCTGCTTCGATCAAATCAGAGAATTGTTGAAGCTGTTCCAGTGTCAATTCAGATAAATCTTTTTCTTCAGCCACACCAAGCGCAACGGCTTTACCTACAATTTCGTGTGCATCACGGAAAGCCACACCTTTCTTCACAAGGTAATCAGCAAGGTCAGTTGCTGTAGAGAAACCACGAAGTGCTGCTTCACGCATAATTTCAATGTTTGGAACCAGTGCAGGCACCATGTCTGCAAAGGCCATTAAGCAACCACGAACCGTATCAATTGCATCAAACAAAGGCTCTTTATCTTCTTGGTTGTCTTTGTTATATGCCAAAGGTTGACCTTTCATTAAAGTCAATAAGCTGATTAAATCACCAAACACGCGACCTGATTTACCACGAACAAGTTCAGGTACATCTGGATTTTTCTTCTGCGGCATAATTGAAGAGCCTGTGCAGAAACGATCTGGGATGTTCACGAATTTAAATTGTGCCGAAGTCCATAAAATCAGTTCTTCAGACATACGTGATAAATGCATCATGATCAATGATGCAGCAGCGTTAAATTCAATGGCAAAGTCACGATCGGAAACAGCATCGAGCGAGTTTTCTGAAACTGCTTCAAAACCCAGTAGTTCGGCTGTGTATGCGCGATCAATTGGGTAGGTTGTTCCTGCCAAGGCTGCGGAACCGAGTGGCATGCGATTAACACGCTTGCGGCAATCTTGAAGGCGTTCAGTATCGCGAACCAACATCTCAAACCAAGCCAATAGGTGATGACCAAAAGTCACGGGCTGAGCTGTTTGTAAATGAGTAAAACCAGGCATAATCGTATGCGTATTTTGACTTGCTAAACTCAGTAGGCCTTTTTGTAAGCGTAGTAATAAACCTAAAATGTCATCAATTTCATCGCGCAAATATAAACGGATGTCAGTTGCAACCTGGTCATTACGGCTACGACCAGTATGTAATTTTTTACCTGTGATGCCGATACGTTGAGTCAAGCGAGACTCAATGTTCATGTGTACATCTTCTAAATCAATACGCCATTCGAAATTACCCGCTTCGATTTCAGCTTTGATTGTATTCAAACCTTGGATAATATCATCACGTTCAGCCTCAGTCAGTACACCAACTTTAGCAAGCATGGTTGCATGTGCAATCGAACCTGCAATATCTTGTTTATAAAAACGTTGGTCAAATTGAACAGATGCGGTAAATTCTGCAACAAATGCATCTGTTGCTTCAGAGAAGCGACCGCCCCACATTCCAGAGGTTTGATTAGGGCTTGCTGAAGAAGAGGATTGAGAAGATGTGGTCATGGCGGCTCAGTAAAATAAAAAAGAGTATAGCAAATCCAAACGCAGTTGCCGAAACTCGACGCAACAAGTTATCGCAAATGCGTCATGACAATGTACAGGATCAGACATCAGCTTCCTATTTTTTTACGAAAATTGGGCAATGGCAACACTTATTGGAATTAATTGTTGCTAGTAATGTGCTGGCGATGGTGTTGGCACTGGCAGAGGCACGTTCATGGCAGGCATTGGAAACCGCCCGTGTTTTGCAATATATGTGCTTTATTAACTGGGTGATTCTGTCCTTTTCTGCACTGGTTGATTATTTTCAGGAGTTTTTTGCCAAATTTAGTCAGAAAATGGCATTAATTTTAGGCTTTATTTTGCTTCAACTGGTTGTTTTGTTTACCACTTGTGCGGTAAATATAATCCAGTACTGGGCTTCACATTCAACAGACTTTTCAGAACAGGTTTTATTTCAGGGTGTGGGCCTGCATTTAAGCTACGGCATATTGCTGGGCGCGTTTTGCATGCGTTACCTATATATGCGTGAACAATGGCTCAAACAGCAATACAGTGAGCTGAATGCACGCATTCAGGCGATGCAGGCCCGTATTCATCCACACTTTTTATTTAATAGTTTAAACAGTGTCGTAAGTTTGATTTCAATTGATCCTGACAAAGCAGAAAACATGTTGATTAACTTGTCACGATTATTCCGCGCCAGTTTTCAAGAGTTGAAATTGGTGAGTTTGGCTGAAGAAATTGACTTGTGCCAGCAGTATTTAAGTATCGAAAAAATGCGTTTAGGAGAGCGTTTAAAGGTAGAATGGAATATACAGGCTACGTCTTTAGAATTAAAACGAGTCACGATTCCATTATTAACATTGCAACCTTTGCTAGAGAATAGTATTTTTCATGGGGTAGAAAAAGTTTTACAGCCCTCAACCATTAGTGTATTGGTTGAAATATTGCAAAATCAAGTCAGTATAGTCATTACTAACCCTTATTCTCACGATACAATAAAATCGAGACAAGGGAATGGTATTGCAATAGAAAATGTGAAGCAACGTCTAAAAGCCTATTACGGACAGACAGTGAAGTTTCAGGTTTATGGGGGAGTATCGTTATATACCACGGTGGTAAGTTATCACTATCGAGTAAAATAATAAGTTAAGTTAACCATAAAAATGACGGATGAAGTTAACGGTGACAAGGAGGAGAGGATGAAAGTTCTGATTGCTGATGATGAACCTCTCGCGGTAGAGCGTTTGTCACGTTTAGTGACCCAAATGGGTCATGAAGTGATTGCGACGGCGCATCATGGGCAGGATGTGTTAAACCATATTGAAAATGATTCGCCCGATGTTGTTCTATTAGATATTCAAATGCCTGGAATGAACGGATTGGAGTGTGCTGAGCAGATCAGTCATCTTCACCCTCGTCCAGCTATTATTTTTTGTACGGCATATGATCAACACGCATTGGAAGCGTTTAAGTTTCAGGCACAGGGATATTTGCTCAAGCCTATTGCACAACAAGATTTACAACAGGTGTTTAATAGTCTGACGCAACTTACACAAGCACAAATGACTGGTTTACAACAACAAGACGATATGTACGATACTAAAACTCAACGTCATCAAATTGCTGCGAAAACTTATCGCGGGGTCGAACTTATTCCAATAGAAAATATTTACTATTTTCTAGCAGATCAGAAATATGTCACAGTACGCCATAAAAATGGCAGTGTATTAATTGATGAAACTTTAAAAGAGCTAGAATCTGAGTTTTCAGATCGTTTCATTCGAATTCATCGTAATGCTTTAGTTTCTCTTGATTATTTAGAAGGGTTGGAGCTGATTGCTGCTGGTCAGTATCAGGTTAGATTACGTGAGCTGGATGAACGCCTGTCGGTGAGTCGCCGTCATTTACCAAGCTTAAGAGAATGCATGCATCAATTATAAAATATTGAACTTAAGTCAGATGAAAAATCAGTTTTTGCTTGCAATTTTAGGTGAGCAAGTTAAGTTTGAAACAATTGTTTTGATCCATGCTTAACTTGAATTTATGAAAACCTTGAAAATTGCGACTCGACAAAGCCCTCTTGCACTTTGGCAGGCGGAGCATATTCGCTCCCGTTTAAATGCGCTTTATCCCGATTTAACGGTTGAGTTGGTTAAGTTTGTGACGCAGGGTGATAAAATTCTAGATACACCTTTGGCAAAAATTGGTGGTAAAGGATTATTCGTTAAAGAACTGGAAGCTGCATTGCTGGATGGGCGTGCTGATTTGGCGGTCCATTCAATGAAAGATGTGCCGATGCACTTACCAGAAGGTTTAACGCTCGCTGTGACTTGTGAGCGAGAAGACCCACTTGATGCCTTTGTTTCGAATCATTACCAAAGTTTTGATGAGTTACCTCAAGGTGCCAAAGTAGGTACATCTAGTTTGCGTCGCAAATGCCAGATTTTACAAATACGCCCTGATTTAGAGATTATTGACTTACGTGGGAATGTGGGTACACGTTTATCAAAACTTGATGATGGTTTATATGATGCCATTATTTTAGCTAGTGCAGGTCTAAAGCGTTTAGGTTTAGCGGATCGAATTCGTCATTGTTTAGCGCCTGTTTTAAGTTTACCTGCTGTTGGTCAGGGTGCATTGGGCTTAGAGTGTCGTGCAGACGATATGGAATTATTAAAAATTATTCAACCATTACAGCATGATGAAACCTCAATTTGTGTGCGTGCAGAACGTGCGTTTAATGCCTATCTAGAAGGTGGCTGTCAAGTTCCAATCGCAGGGTATGCAACTTTAGCCAATGATCAGCTCAGCATAGAAGGTCGTGTGGGAAGTGTGGACGGTAAAACCTTGCTCAAACAACGGTTGATTGGAACTTCAGAAGATGCTGAACAATTAGGTGAACAACTTGCACAATGCTTATTGGAGCAAGGCGCAGGTGAATTGTTAAAAGCGTTATATTGATGCTGTTCATTAATACCCGCCCTTCAGACCGTGCCTCCAGCCTCACCCAGGCATTGACTGAGGCAGGCTATCAGGTTGAAAGCCTACCTTTGCTGGAATTGGTGGCGGAATCTTTTTCTGAAGCATTGCAGCAACTTTACCAACAGCTTGAACAGGTGCAGGTGATTGTTGTGGTCAGTCCAACCGCTGTTGAGATCGGGATGCGTTATCTGCAACAGGCAGGTATCACTTTGGAACGGTTGGCGCATATTCAGTGGATTGCGGTTGGAAAAACCACCGCACAGGCATTAGCAAAGTTTAATATTAAAAGTGATGCACCTGAGATTGAAAACTCTGAGGGCATGCTGCAACTGCCGATTTTAAGGCAGCATCCCCATTTAAGTCGGATTGCGTTTTGGCGTGGTCAAGGTGGGCGACAGTTTATGATGCAGCAGTTGCAACAGCGGGGTATCAGTATTCTTAACTTTGTGCTGTATCATCGACAGTGTCCTGAAATAAGCTTGAAGCGTTTTCCCGATATCTTATCAAGAATTCAACGCGATCAACCGACGATGGTGTTGATCAGCAGCGAGGCAAGCTGGAATTACTGGCAACAGCTTTGCGGCCAGGACCTTATTCAAGCACAATGGGTTTATCTGGTATTGGGTGAGCGTTTGGTGAAGATAATGGAAAATGCAGCAACGCAGGCAGGCGGGGCATTTAACATTATTCCGCTTGAAAATTTGTCTGCATCAGGGATGATTCAACGCATAAATGACTGGCAAGGAAATCTATGAGAAAAATTGTATATTTAATATTAGCACTGGGTTTGGTGTGGTTGGCCAAGCTTAGTTATGATGTTGCACAATATTCTCAAACGATTCCCCAGCTTCAACAGCAGCTTGATCAAACACAACAGCGCTATGCACTGCTGAATGACCAGTTTGTTGCTGTACAGCGTCAGGCCCAGAATAACCGTGTTGTGGAACCTGCTGAAGACATGGTGACGATGCCAGCGACAATGACAGGCGTCGCGCCTATTATTCTGATTAAGCAACACTTGCAGTTGATTCAGTTTGCAGTGGAACAGCAGCAGTTTATCTATGCACTTGAGCATTTAAATCAGTTACAGCAACAGATCGTTCAATATGCGGTTGCTCCTGCATTGCAACAAAGTTTAATGAAAGCAATTGAACAGGATCGGCTAGCTATTCAGCAGTTTGTACTGGCACAAACACAACAACAGCAGCAACTGAATCATCTACTGCAACAACTGGATCAAAAAATACAGCAAGAAATCTCCAATCCCAACATTACGCTGCAAAAGACTGCAACTGGTTCATGGTGGCAATTGTTCAGGCTGGAAAGGGTTGAACAGCCCGCTACGGATTTAATGAACCGTCATGTGCTGCTCAAGGAGGCGCAGTTACGATTATTGCTGGCATCCCAGGCCTTAAATCAGGGGCAAACTTCTGAATACCGAAAGTCAGTTCAGGAAGTCATACAGTTACTGGTGAAACTACCTGACCAAAATAGCCAACAGATCAGGTCCCGACTGGAGAAAGTATTGAATTTACCTGCTGTGCCAACGCCAAAACTGACAACGCTTGGTTTGTTGGGGTAGCGAATGATGAAACAGCTTGTATTGATTTATCTACTTGTCGGTCTATTAATCTTTGCCCTGCTTGCCGTATTGAACTATGGCTATGGCGCGGGTTATGTCTATATCTACTGGCGCGATTGGCAATTCCAGAGCAGCGTTTGGGGTCTTATCCTGCTGTTTATTTTGGTGAGTCTGTTTGCACAGTTATTATGGATATTTGCTCGGCGTTATTTAGCACGTGAGCAACGAAAAAAAGAAACAGTTTTACATTTTAGAGACCTGCATCCCTATGAACAACTCGGCATTGTTTGGTTGCTGGATGCTGCCAAGGACCAGCAGGTATTTATAGAACGTGTTTTTACACAATCAGGCTTGCTGAATAATATTGTGGATGCGCAGTTTGATTATCGAAATGGAGATTATGAAACTGCGTTGCAGCATCTGGAAAAATCGGCGCCTATGGCTTTTGAACTGGCTGAGTTACAGCGTATTGATATTTTTCTGGCGCAGCAGCAAACTGAAAAGGCGTTGACCCATTTGGAATTTCTTGCCCAGCACCAGCTTTCTCCCTGGTTAAGTGAAATTGAAACAGCATATCAGCAATGTATCACGATTTTATGGGGCAAGCTGGCATTACAAAAACCGTGGTTATTTTTACGTACCACGCAGCAGGGTTTACTTGATGCTGAACATCGTGATTTATGGTTGCAGCAGTTACTTATTCAGTTTGATCAGGCTTCAGTCGATGATTTAATTGCCTTGCAGCAACGTTATTTGGCACTGCAAAGCGAGATTCAGGCGCGACCATACAGTAGTAAAGTCCTGTGGCTGAAATTAATGGCACGACTGCCAGAAATGAGCCTGCAACACGAAGATTTAGCCTTACATTTATTGCAGGAACATTTTGACCCAGAGGTGTTTTATCTTTGGTTCCAGCAGCAGTTATTAAAGCAGATTCCAGATTATGCTTATGTGGAACAGCGTATAATCCAGCTTGAGCAGCGTTATACCAGTGTACCCATGTTGACGTTCGCCAAGTGGCATATTTATGTGGCGACACAGCGCCAGCAAGAGGCGGAACAGCTCTTAAGCCTATATCCAGATAACATTTTAATGAGCTACCTGCGCATTAAAACCGTGCTTGGCGATAATCCTGATTTAATCAGGCAGTTAAATTTAATTTTTGAAAATGATGTTAATTTTCTTAACTTTAAAATATGAGTGGAAATATGCAAGAACTGTCTATCTATCCTGTTGTTCACGAGCAAACTGTGGCTTGGGGAGATATGGATGCTTTTGGCCATGTCAATAATGTGCAGTATTACCGATATATTGAAAGTGCGCGAATTGCGTACTTAATGGTATTAAATATATTTGAAAATGATATATTGACTGTGGTGGCTTCCAACCAGTGTAAATATTTAAGACCAGTATTCTATCCCGATGTATTGTATATTGGGGCGCGCATTGAAGAACTGAGAAACAGTGCATTTCGTATGCATTATATGTTATGGAGTCAGGCACAAAACCAGGTTGTTGCAACGGGTGAAGCTGTGTTGGTATGTGTGGATAAACAAACTTCACAGAAAGTGAATATCCCAGAGTTGATTAGGAACAGGATCATTCAGCTTGAAGCCAGTGTAGGACACAATCTAGCTGCTGGTGAATAGTAAAGACAATTATGTCTATTTTACGGAATTAAAATAGACATTTATTGCATCAAATTCTTGCATATTTCTGATCATGACTTGTGTGAAGAGAGGCAGTATTTTATTTCTCAAATAAGAAAAAATGAGTCAAAATTAAGAAAAAAATTAATATTCTTGTTGATAGATCTTACAGTCTGCTTATTTGGATTAATTTCATTTGATTGAGCAAAGCTGTCCATATTTTATTTAATTATAAATAAAAAGCTCATTTTATGGATTAATTTGATTAAGTAGACTATTCTGATATTGATTATTTAATCACTTATAAATTAATATAGTTTTGAATTTTAAAATTCATTTTTTATTTTTGAGTGATATATTTCCTTTTTTAGATTTGGAGCATTTCGAATGAAACCTGATATTAGTAAATTATCTGTTGAAGAATTAAAACGCTTACAAGTAGAAGCTGAGGCTTTAATTGTAAGTAAAAAAGATCAAGCAATTGAAGATGCTTATGATCAGATTGTTGCGATTGCGGATGGTCTGGGCTTTAGCATTGAAGAACTATTGGAACTTGGCGAGCAAAAACGTAAAAAAACAACGCGTAAAGCCGTAGAACCACGTTACCGTAATAAAAATAATCCTGAAGATACTTGGACTGGACGTGGTAAGCAGCCACGCTGGTTGGTTGCTGAGTTAGAGAAAGGTGCAAAACTTGAAGATTTCTTAATCTAATCGAGTTTTAAAAGTCATTGTTTTGTCATATGATGACTTTATCCTGATTCAAGAGCCAGGCTGAAAAAGCTTGGTTTTTTTATATGAGAGAATTGGCGATGTTGAAAAAGTATGCATAATGTCATTCGGGGAACAAGTTTCTCAAAACGGACGATCTGTTGCATGTTGGTAAGGATGGAATGAAGAAAAAAACCAAACAATGGAAATGGTGGATTTTCGCCATATTTGCATTTTTAATTTTTATTATTTTACAAATTCCAGCAACATGGTTAATTGCGAAATTTTCAAAAGATAATCAAATATTACATAATGTCAGCGGCAATATCTGGCAGGGGCAGGCAGATTGGCAGCAAGGTCAACTGCGTGGTTCGGTACACTGGAAAACACGTCCTTTAGACCTGTTGCTCATGCGTTTGGGTGCCAACCTCGATATTCATAGTGGCAATACCCAGTTCAATGGTGTGTTTGGATATGGTTTTGGCCAAAAAATCATGGTCAAGGACTTGCAGGGAACAATTTCACCTGAGACCCTAAAATATTTTGCAAATTGGCAATGGCCACAAAATGCGATTCAGCTCAAGGATGTACAGTTAAATTATCAGAAAGAAAAAGGTTTTGGTTCGGCAAAAGGCCAGTTGCATTGGGGTGGCGGTGAATTGAGCTATACCTTTGGCCAGCGTCAGGACCGTATGAACATGCCATCCCTGATCGCTGAATTAAAGGATGAAAACGGGCAACTACAGATTGATGTCCGTGACCAGCGCAGCCAGAAAATGGCAAATCTCAGTTTAGATCCAAGTTTCATGTTGGATGTACAGTTGACACAACGTATGCTGTTGAATATTCCATCATATCAAGGCAAGGCTGGACTGGACACCTATGTGATCAGTTCCCGTCAGCCATTGTTGCAGGGTGGTTTCTAATGAATGCATTGACGCAGAGAATGCAGCAACTACGCTGGCAAAAGCTGGATAAACTCAGTGCACTGGTTCTGGCATTGCTGATCCTATGGTTATGCTGGAAGCTGGCCTCATTGTTCTGGTGGGTGGTTGCGCCCCCACAGCCGATGCAGTTTGATCGGGTTGAGCTGGGTTCACAGCAGGCAAGGGTGCCAAACATCAGTTCATTTGCACTGTTTAATGAACCTGCTGCAACAACGGCACAGGACAATGTGAATTTGGAACTACAGGGTGTCCTGCTGGGCTACCCAAGTTATTTATCTTCCGCGGTGATTAAGCTGAATGATACCGCCGAGCGTTATCGTGTGGGGGAAACAATCGGTTCAACTTCATATCAACTGGCGGAAGTGTACTGGGATCATGTCATTTTAAGGCAGGGCAATGGTGCAACCCGTGAAGTCAAGTTCAAGGGACTGGATAAGGGGCTTTATCAGCCAATTGCACCAGTATCAACCAATAACAGCAACAGTGTGCCACCTCAGACACCACCAGCACAGAATACTGCACAATCTGCTCTAGGTCAGGCCATTCAGCAAATGCAGGACAACCGTGAGCAATATCTGAAAAATATGGGTGTCGCTGGCGGAGCGGATGGTTATGAAATATCGGATCGGACCCCCAGTGCCTTAAAAAACACCTTGGGTTTACGCTCGGGTGATCGTATCCTATCGGTCAACGGTCAGACCATTGGACCAGGACTCAGCGAAGTACAATTACTAGAGCAAGTACGTCGTGAGGGGCATGCCAAAATAGAAATAAAACGTGGTGATCAAGTGATGACCATACAACAGAGTTTTTAGAACCCCCTATAATTCCCCCTTGTCAAAGGGGAATACAAAAGGGTTTACAAGTTAGGAACAAGTGCAAGTTATGGCTTTCTTGAATCATCAACGTCCACTTTGGGCACTACTTGCCGCCGCACCACTGGTTGCGACCATCAGTACTCAGGCGCAGGCACAAACATGGAAGATCAATCTACGTGATGCAGACTTAACTGCATTCATTAATGAAGTTGCTGATATTACAGGCAAGAATTTTGCAGTTGACCCACGTGTACGTGGCAATGTGACGGTGATTTCCAACAAGGCACTCAATAAAGATGAGGTCTACGACCTGTTTTTGGGCGTGCTGAATGTCAATGGGGTAGTGGCATTACCCTCTGGAAATACGATAAAACTTGTTCCTGACAGTAATGCGAAAAACTCAGGCATTCCTTATGATGCACGTAAGCGTGCAAGTGGAGATCAAATAGTCACTCGCGTTATTTGGTTGCAAAATACGAACCCAAATGATTTGATTCCTGCGTTAAGACCATTAATGCCACAATTTGCACATTTAGCTGCTGTGGCTGGCACCAATGCTTTGATTGTTTCAGATCGTGCGACGAATATTTATCAACTTGAAAATATTATCCGTAATTTGGATGGTACAGGTCAGAATGATATTGAAGCCATTACACTGCAATCGAGTCAGGCCGAGGAAATTATCGGTTTGCTGGAAACCATGAGCGCCACTGGAACATCTAAGGATTTTATTGGTGCGCGTGTACGTATCATTGCTGATAATCGAACCAACCGAATCCTGATCAAGGGTGATCCTGATTCACG
>OCVT010000811.1_pt1 | contig 13129 bp, 8 predicted proteins | sample 1539111 | NCBI WGS metagenome assembly OCVT01 (sample SAMEA3991482, study PRJEB22521) | metagenome | biome: anthropogenic terrestrial biome; feature: sewage plant; material: raw primary sludge | place: Sweden | collected 2012-09-26 | reverse complement strand
TCCGATCTATTTCCAAATACGCAAAAAACTCACTTTCGATAAAACAAACGGCAATAGACATCAAATAAATCCACCATAACAAATAGGATAAAGCTTGTAAATATTCTTAAAACAAAGGACTTTCAGCAACAAATAATCACTGGCAATTCCACCTTTTTTTATAAAAACACATTTGATAATATGATAAAAGAAACGTTATCAGTATTATATCCAAAAACACATAAATACTTTCATGCCTTTATGTCAGGCTTGCCTGAAAGTCCAAAAAAAAGGATTACTCCTGCCTCACAGCAAAAGTAACCCGAAAATAGTTATCTTAAGTGTAAAAATATATATTTATAAATACGAGTATGAATATTATAGCTAATAACATTAATTAATGCTTACAAAGTTACAAACAATGTAAATACGATCAAAATAAACGACTACGCAAAAAACTCATCTTTTGAATTTTCATACATATCACGCTATCATATCAACACAAAAAGTGGAAAAAACAAACAATATCAGGATTCCTTCTTCACTTCCATACTAATTTCCTTGACCCTTTTCTCAAAATCATCACGATTGCAGATGGCGCGACTCTTGATTCGAGCACGGTAGTTGTATATGGAGTTAGGGGAATAACGCAAGAATTCGGCTATACGCGAGCTCTCGTCTATGCCAAGGCGTATGAGAGCGAAGATGCGGATGTCTGTGGTGAGACGGTTCTTATCAGGCAATGCTATTTGAAATTCAGGGAGCAATAAGGCATTGAAATCCGCAACAAAATTCGGAAAAATGTGCAAGAACACCGAGTCAAAATTATCATACAATTCTTTCAGTTCATCTTCTTTCAGCTGTTGCGAACTGGTCATCTGCAGCAGTTCCTTATATTGGTTGGCTTTCACCTTGCGATTCACCCTTATGCGATAATTATCTATTTTGTCTATATAAGCAGAGCAGATACTAAGAAACTTACCGATATATTCATCTTTCACAATATTCGACTCACAGAGTCTCAGGTTCACAGTTGATAGTTCGCTGTTCGCATCTTTGAGTTGTCCATTAAGGGAAGCCAATTCCGAGTTAATGTCACGCAATTCATTCCGCGCCACTCGCAATTGTCTTCCCTTTCGCACCACGCTGATGAGCAAGAACAACAGAAATAGCGACAAAAGACTCACAGTGCCAATCATATATCGGAGATTCGTGTTGGCCATCTTCACTTTCTCCCTGTAATTGCTGCTTATCATTGTCAGGATTGGCGAGACTGCCCATCCGCGCATGTGAGTGCTGAATGCAGATATGCAACGCCACGAGAATTCGATATAATTGTAAGAACGCTCCACATTGCCATCGCGGTTCACAATGTCTGCAAGGCTCCACAACGACGACTGGTCCATCACCGCGCATCGTATGTCGTAAAGGGCAGATTGTGTGAGCCAATATTTCTGCATTTCCACATTGTGAACATTCTTATATATCTCCGAACGGAAAAAAGCCACGATGGCAAAATCATGAGTGTCACGCTTCACTTTAGTCAGCCACAAGTTGTTATATTTCATCGCTTCGCCATATTTGCGCTGATTACATAATTGCATAGAGCGCTGGCTGATATATAACAGAGAGTTGTGGCTGATTATTTTAAAATACATGTCACGGTATTGGTCAGAGAGTTTGAAGTATTTTTGCTTCATTCCCCAATCATTAGCGTAAAAAGCCATCTCGCCATACAGATGGCTATATGTGAAATAATATTCTACGGCAAGGCTGTCCTTAATGGCATATTGTGGTACCATGCTCAGATAATTGATTGCCTCGGAATAGAACCCGGATGCTGCAAACTGGTGTGCGATCATTATCAACGAATGATTTTTGAGATCGACACGGTTCATCTTGTCTGCCACATCAATACACCTATGAAGCCATGCAATAGCAGAATCGTTCATCAGAGCATGGTATTCATTGTATATTTGTTGTCCCACATCATACTTTTCCATATCGGATTGCGTAGAATAATATTTGAGTTTAAGCACATTGATGTGATGATTTTTCCGTGCCACGTACTTGTCAGAATTGGCTATCGCGTTATCGAGACACAGATAAAGTGAATCGAGATTTATTTTGCCGGCATTGCCAACTTTAGCTAAAAGAATAAAGATTGTCAGTAATATTGTTCTTCTCATAATATATTATATATAAAGCGAAACATGCAAAGTTAATACTTTTTTGTGAACGATGTAATATTTCATGTTATTTATTTCATCTCAAATCAGCGCTAAAATCCATAAAAAACAAATATAAATCCACCTTTTACATAAATATAAATATTTATATTCCATTGTAAAGCAATGAGTTACAAATCAAGCACACCTTAATTAATCCACTTTTCGACCTTTGCATTAATTCATATATGGTTTTAATTTGATAACTTTGCATACATCTATCAAACAATTTATCTCCATGACAAATACCAAATATATCATATTTTAAAATCGCAAAACTCTTATGAACAAGAAAGCATTTAATTTTCTGATGTTTTTCATCATTGGATTCATTCCGCTGACTTCATGTGGCAGCAGTAATTCCGTTGCAGAAGAAAACGGTGGCACCACCACCGACAGTACTCATACGGGCGGGAACACGGACACCGGGCGCAAGGCCGTGACATACACGACAACCACTTCAGGGACATATTCCCTGACCAAATCGTCAGTAGATGTGGTCAGCGCAACCACCACCACTGGTGCAAGAATAGGAATTCTGCCCACCCAGACATTCCAGACCATGGATGGTTTCGGTGCTGCCATAACATACAGCACGGCATACAATCTGATGAATATGTCGAAAGAAGACCGCACAAAATTCCTGCGTGAGACTTTTTCTGACACTGACGGCTACGGATTCAGTTACGTACGCATTTCAATAGGATGTTCAGATTTTTCAAGTACTGAATACACCTGCTGCGACACCAAGGGATTGGAGAACTTCGCCTTACAGTCTGACGACAACAACTATGTGATACCTATAATGAAAGAAATTCTCGCCATTAACCCTAAAGTAAAAGTCCTGGGGTCGCCATGGACATGCCCGCGTTGGATGAAAGTATGGGATTTGAAGAGCAAGAGCGTCTACAACAGTTGGACAGACGGGCATCTTAATCCCGACATGTATCAGACCTATTCAGACTATCTTGTCAAATGGATTAACGCCTATCAGAGTGCCGGTATTCCAATATATTCCATCACGCCGCAGAACGAGCCGCTCAACAAGGGCAATTGCGCATCTCTGTACATGCCTTGGGAAGAAGAGGCAGCACTGCTTAAGGTACTGGTACCGACATTTAAGAAAAACAGTCTGACAACAAAAATCTATGCATACGACCACAATTACGATTGCTATTCGTATCCTCTGAATGTATACAAAGACCTCAAAGGCTCGGATTGCGATGACATGGTTGTAGGTGCGGCATTCCATAACTATCTAGGCAACGAGTCTGCACTTGATGCCATGTACAGCAGCCGTCCCGACAAGGGTCTGATTTTTACCGAAACGTCAATAGGCACTTGGAACGACGGACGCAACCTCAATGCCCGACTGCTGGACGATATGGAGCACGTGGCATTAGGTACAGTAAACAGATATTGCTCGGCAGTGATTGTATGGAACCTGATGTTGGATACAAAGATGGGGCCAAACCTGTCAGGAGGATGTCAGACATGCTATGGAGCTGTGGACATCACCACTGACTATAAGAAAATAACAAAGAACTCCCATTATTACATTTTAGCCCATCTAGCATCAGTGGTAAAACCCGGGGCTGTGCGTTTGGGATTCGACAGCTCCAGTCTGAATGCTACAGGAATAACATATTCTGCATTTAAAAATACAGACGGAACTTATGCCATCGTAGTGACAAACAGCACAAGTACACAGCGGACATTCACTGTCAGCGACGGGAAAAACGAGATGAAACTCATCATACCCGACCACAGTGTGGTATCTGCCAAGTGGTGACAGACGAACTTTCCTTATAGCCTTTTAGAATAGCATAGAATTCAGGTGTATCAAAAGTCGTATTCAGTTTGGAAATGACTTTTGATACACTTTCGGCACAAAGTTCATGAATAAACAACATTCATGCAATTTGATCAATACATGAAACAAACACTACTAATTATATTATTATTCACACAATACTGTAATGTGTGGCCACAGCAGCCGGTGATAAGAAACTTCACCTCCACATCGTATCACAGCGGTACGCAAAACTGGTGCATATCACAATCCAACGACGGGAGGATGTTTTTTGCCAACAATAATGGTCTGCTGGAATATGACGGCGACCTATGGTTCTCGAAATCCATATTGAACAGCAACAATGCCCGCTCCGTGATGTACGATGAAAAACACGATATCATATATGCCGGATGCACAGGCGAATTTGGGTTTTTCAATATTAACGCTAAAACATCTCAAGTGAACTATCATTCATTATCATCAGTTTTACCCAAAGGAGAAAAAGCTTTCAGTGAAATATGGAATATATACAAATGGAACGGAAGCATTGTTTTTCAAGGAAATGAAGACTTTTTCATCCATCAGCCTGAGGGCAAGACAAAGGACATCAAGACAAAATTCAGAATAAAAACTTCTGCAGTAATAAGGAACCGGCTGTTGTTTGCAACGAACGAAGGCATATATGAGATAAAGAACGGCAGGGAAATGCCGGTGCACGGAACAGAAATCATGAGAGGGCTTACCGTAAGGACAATAATACCAATGGGGAAATATATACTCTTTGCCACAGCGTCCGACGGTGTTTTCATTTATGACGGACATACCACAACGCCATACATTATGGATATAACGCCCCAACTAAAAGAATACCAGATATTCTGTGCCGCTATCAACAGCAGTTATATCGCATTCGGAACGGTAAGAAACGGACTGATAATAAAGAATATGAAAACAGGACAAACTTCATATTCAAACAATGCCACCGGGCTGCAAAATAACACCGTGCTATCACTGAAATTCGACAAATGGAACAATATCTGGCTCGGACTTGACAATGGCATATCATACGTGTTATTAGAAATGCCTTATTGTGATTTATTGGGAGCTAACAACACTATCGGTACAGGTTATGCGTCGATGATATATGACAACAAGTTGTATCTGGGCACCAATCAAGGGCTATTTTATATTCCTCAGCATACAACGGCCGCACCTGCACCATCCAAGCCCATACCTGTCATTACAGGTCAAGTATGGCAATTGCAAAATATCGACGGCATTTTACTTTGTGGATGTGATGCCGGTGCATTTGCCATAAAGGGTGGCACATGCACGAAAATCAACGGGCCAGACGGTTCATGGAACTTTCATCCATTGATCAATCATCCGGGATATATTCTGGCCAGTGACTATATCGGCTTCTACATCCTGCAGAAGAGCGGAAACACATTCATATTCCGCAACCGGCTTAAAGGATTCAAAGAAACAAGTGGCTCGTTCCAGATAGATACTGACGGCAGTGTGTGGATTAAGCACTGGATGAAAGGGATATACCACATCACACTCACCAATGACCTGACAGCAGTGAAGACGGTGCATCTGTATTGCAAAGGCAAAGGGCTTCGTGCCAGCCAATGTAACGAGTTGTGCTTGATTGACAGCAGAATATACATTTCATCAGTCGACGGACTGTATCATTATGACAAAAGTACACGACGCCTGGTATATGACAAAGCCGCCAGCCATATATTCAACACTTACGGCGCGTCTCTGAAAATATACGAGACTCCGCATCATGACCTTTGGGCGATGAAAAACGACTATATTGCCATAGCCCATAAACGGCCCGGTGGCTACAATGTGGACAGCATATCATACAGAAGTATACTCAACAGACTGCAAAACGGAATGGGCGATATCAACTGCATTGACCCGGAACATACCCTATTCAACTATGACAACGGATTCTACATGGTCGACAATCATTTCAGCAAGAAAATAAATGACAACAAATTGATTATACGCCGGATTATCGGTACTAACAACGCAGACTCAACACTTTACACGGCAATGCTGGCAAATCACAAAAATGAGATAAAAATTCCACACGACCAAAACTCCATAAGGATAGAATTTGTACAGCCAGAATATCTGAGAGAAAATTCAGTAGAATACACATGCTACATGGAAGGAATGGATAAGAGGTGGAGTGAACGTCAATCTCTCACAACCAAGGAATACACACGCCTTTCAAAAGGCACGTACATATTCCACGTAAGGTCATACAATCACATCAGTGGCAAAAATCAGGAAACGCAGATAAAAATTATTATCATGCCGGCATGGTATGAAACGACATCGGCCTATCTCATCTACACAATACTTTTAATTTTGGCAATACGCTATCTCGTCATTTTCATGAACAAAAGGGCGAAAAAGGAAATGCATAAAATAAAAGAGGAACAAGACGTGAAACTGCAAATTGAAAAGGCTAAGAACACATGCGAACTGGCAGAAATAAAGAACGAGCAACTAGGTGTGGAATTGAAGCACAAATCATGCGAGCTGGCAGATTCCACAGTAAACCTGATACGAAAGAATGACATGCTGCAATCTATGGACGAAGACATGATAGAGTTGTCTGAATTTGTGCGCAACGAAGCTGCAAGAAGCATAATTACAAGAAAAATTCAGAGCATAAGAAAGAGCATACAAACAAATCTGAACGAGGACGACAACTGGGAGAAATTTGAAGAAAACTTCAATCTTGTTTATGACGGATATATGAGAAAACTCATCTCACGCTATCCTGATTTAAGCAAGAGCGACCGGAAACTGTGCGCTTACCTTCGCATGGGTCTTAGCAGCAAGGAAATGGCATCGCTGCTCAACACATCGGTGAGAAGTATCGAAACAGCCCGTTACCGTCTGCGCAAGAAACTGAATTTGTGCAACGGTGAAAACCTGACTTACTTTATTCAAGAACTAAAATGATTGGGTGTCTGACGTAAGCAATCATATCCTAATCGGGAATCTGACAACGAATTCCGTATAATCAGCCTTGGTCTTATGCGCTTTCACATTACCACCGACAGTCAAGCCACATAACGCTGGGAAATGGTAGAAAACACCTAAGTGTTCATAATAGGTTCGTTCTACATCCTTTGCCGAAGAGCCCATCTCGCGATACAGGTACACGCCTAACGATACAGCCAAAGAAAGATTGTGGTAGAACACCTCGTGCTTACCAGAAACGCCAACCGACCACGGACTGTGTTTGCAATCAATTCCGTCACGCTTCTCCAGGGTCTTGACACGATTAGCATATTGTCCATAAAACAAATCCACCCCAAGCCCTGATGCCCAACGGCGGGAATATCGACGCATAAAATCGGCTTGAAAAGAACATGTGGTATATATATGAAAGTCAGCCTTACGATAATCTGCTTCACCCGGATTGGTCTGATACTGCGATATATTCCATTCTTCAAAGAGAGTCTTGCCTCCTATACCCAGACCAAGATCCATATACCAATAAGGTTTGAAATATCTTATTCTATCAGGCAAATTAATTCTTCTAATCGTATAATCATATGGATAATAGACTAGAGCAAATGATGTCGCCAGCACATTCGCACCCTTGTTAGGACGAGCGAGCGCCCCATTGCTGTGATGCATCAACTCCACACCCGCACGTAATCCGAAATGTGGCATTATATGATACGTAGCGTGCAAGCCTGCTCCAAAGAAAATCAAGAAGCGAGAACCAATGATTTCATTATCCACATTGTCAATATTGTTATATGGACGAGTACAATAACCCACGCCTGAGCTGAGAGAATAATCAAACGTCCAATGCGGGGTGCGGTAAAGCGGACGTATAAAACTGCCATAAAGCGTATATATACAGCCCATGCGAGAATTATAATCCACCGGCACGGCCTTGCCCCACAGAGGTGACGCGTCCTTGTGCATGACAACTGAATTATAATCACCAAACTTTAGTCCACAAGAAAACTCCGGATAATTGTAAGCATCAGCGTAAGCATCACTGTCTGACGGCAGGGTGCTGTATCTCATTTCCGCACCAACAGAAAACATCTCATTATCCTTGAGCCACATTTTTACCCATTCATCAGTCTTAACGATTCTTCCAGGCGAGAAATCCACCACACAGCCAATATGACTAACGGAATCACGCACTTGGGCAAACACGCAACAGGCATGGAACAGGATGGCAATAAGAAATAACAATCTATACATCTTACCTGGTGTTTTTAAATCATTTATGCAAAAATAAACAATTCTGTGGCTAACACCAAATATACCGCAGTTTTTGTTTCTTTATCATTGGCAATAAATAAATCCCCGTACAACAAAAAACCGCATCAAGTGAGATACTTGACGCGGTTTTTTGTTTAGAATTTTCCGACTAGTGTACCGGTATAGTTTTGCAATGCTGTCTTCAATGCAACATCAACAGAATAGTTTACATCATCCGTCTTTGTGAAGAGGTATTTGAAATCACCCTTGTTCAGGCGTCCTGCCCCATACCATCCGGTAACCTTTGCAGGGACATCAACAGCCTCATCGGGAGTGTAGTTGTACATCAGAGAACTATTGGTGTCAAAGTTGTCATAAGTGGTTCCGCCTGCCAAAGCCACATAAGTGGGGGCCACTTGTTCATTACGGGTCGTAGCCTCATAGCAGTCGAAACTTGATATGCTCTCTTTCTGGGTGATTGGTGTGTAGTTGCTGCTTGAGCCTTTCTCGGCGTAAACATTGCCAAAACTCTTTATCATGCCACCACGCTCACCCGAGAATGTTCCGTCACCTTTTGCATCTGTACCCTGCTGTGAGATCAGCATCGGGTCCTTTGTATCACGAAAATAGTTTCGCTCCACGAATATGCTGGAACCTGTTGTCGCACCGACACCATATTTTGCACAACCATCAAAATAATTATTCCAAACATGAACAGTCATTGTGCGGACACGTGGATGGCGTGAGTCGCTGTGGTCGAACCAATTGTGGTTATAATCAATATAATTGGGTCCGGTTTCACTTGTCATTCCACAGAGAGAAGACTTGCCACTGTCAAAGAAATGATTATACGCCACAGAGATATACTTAGAATCGCCCTTTATATCCACTGTGCCGTCACCCTTGACCTGATCTGCATCACTACCTTGTTTCCCATAAAAAAGGTCGAGATGATGTATCCAACAATACTTGTTGTCCGTATCTAAAGACACACAGTCGTCCATGCAAAGCATAATGGCGAAGTTGCGAAGCTCCACATTCACCGCATTGCGCAACAAAAAACCAAATCCCCACACTGTGGCATCATCGCCAATACCCTCGATGGTGATATTCATTTTCACGGTATTGCTCTTGCCTTTCACCTGCAATCCTTCGCTGCTAAGCAAACCGTCCATATCCGTATCCTTTATCAACCCTATGAAACGAACATCCAAAGGACGGGTATCAAGACCTTTCTGATAGGCATTGATAATGGATTGCAAACCGGTATATGTCGTTGCTGTCTTACCGGTGAGGACATCAAGAGAAACCGTCTTGGCTGTAGATGCGGTAACATATAACACACGGGCATCAGACTTCAATGTACCGTCATCATTATATGCCCCTACACCCGTGTTATTGAGGTGTGCAAACCCTGAACGGTCATAACATGCTACAGGAATGCCGGAAGACTCGCTTGCTTTGGTGACATCCTCGGCTCCGCTAATTACAGGCACGACCTTGATTGCATATCTTTCGCCAGCCATCAAACCGACAGCATCGGCACGGCCATAAGTACCATAGTTGCGAACAAGCTCTGCATCCAACTTGGTATAGTCTTGTATCTTTCCACCCTTAATATATACATTATATGAGGTGGCTCCGCTATACAGATTCCATTTTACATAGGCAGACTCCAGCCAACCTTTTGACTCGGTGATTTCCACCCCATTATTGGTGATTGTGCCCGAGTTTCCCTGACTGGAAGCTTTTGAGAAGCCTACGTTTGCAACAGTTCCATTATAGGTGTCAGCATCACCTGAGTTTGGATTCACTGTTACTTTGTTGTCTTCAATGTCTACACTTTTTAATGAAGTTGTATTGTAATAAAGGATATCATTGGTATTAAGAGTGAGGCGCATCTGATTCTTGGTCAAGTCCTGAGACACAGAGCTGGTAACAGAACTGGTGTTGCCACCTGTATTGCCGCCATTTTCTGGTGATACAACCGAAAGACTATAGACATATAGTCCACCCATATTTGTGGTTAGTGTCACATCACCATCAGTTGTTACCTTACCTACATTTGTCTGAGCTTCAGCAGTCGTAGTATTGAAGTAGCCTGACACCGGAGTAATATTCGTGACATTAAATCCACGTGCCGCAGAACCTGTGGTTTTACAACTTACAGTTATTGTGCTACCTGCTTTTTGATTTTTTATTATCATCACCAAACCGCTACCATTCATTTCAAATCGACCACTCTTATAATTCAATCGGAATTTACCATTTGTATTAGTTGCCGCCGCTTCACCAGTGAACAACAAACCTTTGGTAAAATCCAGTTCTGTACTATTAGCGGTGATGGCAGCACAATTAACAGCAGTCAGAAGATTATACCTTCCATTACTGGTGTCATTATACCAATTTGCCGCATCAGCATCCATCAATGCCTTGTCTGCACCTCCGACCGACGTAAAGTTCCATGTCTGAGCACTGCAATTGAGACTGAAGACGAGTACGAATATATAAAATAATATCTTTTTCATTGTGTCACCTCCCCTATTAACGCTTTGCAAATTTCACTACTTGCTTACCTGCCTTGAGCATATATATGCCATTCTGCAGGCTGGCGATATCAATCTGTGCCGATGGACCTTGAGCTGTTGCGTTCATCTGCTTGCGGCCTGCTGTGTCATAAATGGTTATTGACGTACCGGCCGTAAGTCCGCCTAGAGATATCACATCGCCAACAATTCCATTATATTGAAACACGCTAACGGCATCAATAGCACTTGCACTACTGAAGCTAAGCGACACACTCTCCATTTCTGAAGTTTGAGATGAATTGTCGGTGAACGTCAATATCACGTTATCACCATCAAACGTCATTTTGCTTAACGCCTTATTAACAGTCTGACCGTTGATAGTGAGCGTTTGCACGTTATTGGCATAAGCACCAGGTGGCACTATAAGCATGAAACAAATTGTTAATAGTAGATTCTTTTTCATTTTTAGGTATTTTGATTTATCATTAGGCCATAAAAATACAAAAAAAATCGTCTCATGCTTCTTTTTCGTAACACAATTAATACGAAAACGTTTACGCCTTTGTTAATTAACAAGGACAAAAAATCGTGTGGGCAAGTCTGTACTAAATTACCCACACGATTCGTTACAAATTTCTAATTCCCTCACAGTATCTTTTAATGTTAAAGCTCTGACTTAAAAGTTTTTTCATTACCATATTGTTTTAATTGTAAAATATTTCCATTTAATATCTGAAGGTTTTATTGGGTAATAAATATTAACGTCATTTCCATCAGAATCGTATCCAATCCTCTTCATGATGGTATATGCCTCATGTCCTCCATTAATATTGCTTGAAGATATTACGAACCCTCTTTTACCTGTATTCTGGTTTATCCCTATCGAATCCTTATTAAAATCATTATATGCCCCTTCCGTTAATGCATACTGGTCGGAAGAGGGGATTATTTTGACAACTTTTATAGTTTGTACAAAATATGTATTTGCTTTATTTAATCCATATTTTTCCACCCAATTCCCGAATTTAGCTCTTTCCCAAGAAATAGATTTAATTTCGTCATATCCATAAATAGAGTCTTTCTTCGAATCTTGAAGAATTACAATATCTTTAGGTTTTTCTCTTAAATTGTTTTCTGTATTTAGAAACGAGCAGGCACTTTCATATTCTTGTATATCTTCTTGAGCATGTAATGTGGTTCCATCTTTCATGGAATAACATATCATATAATTGCCATCTTCTTCTTGGCAACTAACCAAAAGTGTTATTAGTATAAACAATAATGTATATCTCATAATTAAAAGATGATGTTTCCAACAGAGTTCTTTTGACATTTTATTCATTAATTCTCTGAATTAATTTCAAAATTAATAATTAAAAACGAAAGGAATAAACTTTTTCTTATTTTTTTATAAAAAAACTTCATTTTCTTAGTTTCACGTATCAAAAAAGTTTACAACAACCCCCAAAATACAGACCCTATTCCGAAAAAGTTTCCCTACGGTCGTAAATACGCGATTCTGGAGCATTAATAGAACACATTGATATTCAATAGGTTAGTGTTATTGAGCAAAAATCAGCACGAAAACATGCCACGAATTGCCCCGAAATATGTTACATATAAAGAACTTTTGGCCTTCAACTAACCTTTAAACACGCTGCAAGTAACGGTTAAACGCAGACCAAGTAACCGTTAGTTGCATTCCCGGAAGTCATATTGCAAAATCGGAACGTGTTTGCCACGTATCAATATTCCCTTTCCGGTTTTTCTTTTTCTAGATTGTCACCTCCGGGAAGGTCGTTTTTTGGCATAAAATATTTACAAATGCTTCTATCTGAATTTTGAAAATGATTCAACTCTACAAACGCTTTTTGGTAATGAATCGGATTTTCAAACGGCAATGGAGACGGCTGAGGTGATTATAAAATTATAAATAAAAAAAGCGGGTTCCTTCTACAATGGAAGGAACCCGCTTTATATATTTGCTGATAATCGAAATCGATTAGTCTAGCTGTCCAAGTTTGTTGTCTGAACCAAGAACGTCGATAATCTTGTGCTTGTACATAACCTCCATAAGATCACGAGCTGGTCCACAGAACTTACGTGGGTCAAATTCTGCTGGCTTGTCTGCGAATACCTTGCGGACAGCAGCGGTAAATGCGAGACGAGAATCAGAGTCAATGTTAATCTTGCAAACTGCACTCTTGGCAGCCTTACGGAGCTGCTCCTCTGGAATACCTACAGCGTTTGGCAACTTGCCACCATACTGGTTGATCATGTCAACATACTCCTGTGGAACTGAAGAAGATCCGTGCTTGAAACCATACGAAAAGAGC
>OCVT010000805.1_pt1 | contig 13169 bp, 10 predicted proteins | sample 1539111 | NCBI WGS metagenome assembly OCVT01 (sample SAMEA3991482, study PRJEB22521) | metagenome | biome: anthropogenic terrestrial biome; feature: sewage plant; material: raw primary sludge | place: Sweden | collected 2012-09-26 | reverse complement strand
ATATCTTCAGTAATTAGATTATTTCTATTTTTAGTACTAAAAGTGATGTGAATATAATTTTTCACTAAAGATTGTCCCATTTTATTAGTTTTTTTAGATTTCGGTGCTTCGCACCTTGCTTGGTATTACTTATATTGCCAAGGTGCTACACACTTTGCTATTGATTTCGGTGCTTCGCACCTCATTTTTTAATTATATTAATCAATTTTTTTACAACTGTCATTACAACCACAGCCAACAAACCACCAACAATTCCCGCTGCGAATTCATTAGCTACAGCTGGAGTTGGCAACTTTTCTGCAAGGTGATGTATATATTCTATATTGTGTAAGAAAATTCCGCCAGCTACTAAAATAAGAGCAATAGTTCCTACAACACCTAAAATTTTAATAACCCAAGGCAGCATATTGATTAATAATTGTCCTATACTAAATAAAAATCCACCTTCTTTTTTAGATTTTTTTTGAAGTTTGTAACCAGCGTCATCCATTCTTACGATGAGCGCAACAATTCCGTAAACACCAATAGTTGCAATGATGGAAACCAAAGTTACGGTAACAATTTGTTGAATTAACGGTTTATCTAAAGCAGAACTCAACGCAATAATTACAATTTCTAATGACAAGATAAAATCTGTAGTAATGGCAGATTTTACTTTGGCTTTTTCTATAGCTACAGGATCATCCATTACATCTAGAGCTTCTTCGTGATCTGTTTTGTGTTCGTTTTTATGAAATAAATATTCTATAATTTTTTCTACACCTTCATAAGCTAAATATAAACCACCAATTACTAAAATTACTTTTATCGCAACAGGAAACAACCAATTGAGCAAGAAAATGATAGGTAAAATAATGAGTTTATTAAGGAAAGAACCTTTGGTAATTGCCCAAAGTACAGGTAATTCTCTGGAAGAAAGAAAGCCAGTTGCTTTTTCTGCATTTACGGCTAAATCATCTCCTAAAATTCCTGCGGTTTTTTTGGTGGCGAGTTTTGTAGTCATTGCTACATCATCCATCAAAGCAGCGATATCGTCTAATATTGCAAAAAATCCTGATGCCATATGTTTTTATTTTTGTTTCGAGTTTCGAGTTTATTTAAACCTTTAAAGTTACGTATTAATTATTTATATTTTTTGTCTTCTGACTTCCAACTTCCAACTACATTTCATATCTCGCAGTTGCGCTGGTTCTTAAATCGGTAAATTCTCCACGTTCGAATTTTAGTTTTGCTACCATTGCAATCATCGCAGCGTTATCTGTAGTGTATTCAAATTTCGGGATATAAACGTTCCAGCCTAGTTTTTCTACATTTTTTTGCATTGCATTTCTTAAACCTGAATTGGCAGAAACTCCACCTGCAATTGCTACTTCTTTCACATTGTAATCTTTGGCAGCTTTTTCTAATTTTTGCATCAAAACATCTACAATGGTTTTCTGAACCGAAGCGCAAAGATTTTCTACATTTTCTTTGATGAAGTTAGGATTTTCTTTCAATTGTTTTTGAAGGAAATATAAAACGGAAGTCTTAATTCCGCTGAAAGAATAATCGTAATTTTCTAGTTTTGGTTTACCAAAAGTGAAGGCGTTTTCGTCTCCTAATTTTGCTAATTTATCGATAATTGGACCGGCTGGATAATCTAAATCCATTATTTTCCCGATTTTATCAAAAGCTTCACCAGCTGCATCATCAATGGTTTTTCCGATGATTTCCATTTCGAAATAATCTTTTACCAAAACTATCATTGTATGTCCGCCAGAAACGGTAAGACACAAAAACGGAAATTTTGGTGGCATTGGATTTGCATCTTCAATGAAGTGACAAAGAATATGCGCTTGAAGATGGTTTACCTCTATCAAAGGAACATCAAGACTCATCGCCAAAGATTTTGCAAAAGAAGTTCCTACTAGAAGTGAACCTAAAAGTCCAGGACCTCTGGTAAAACCTATGGCAGAAATATCTTTTTGTTGTATATTTGCTTTGGTGAAGGATTTTTCAACTACGGGGATAATGTTTTGTTGATGCGCTCTAGAAGCTAGTTCGGGAACCACACCACCATATTCTTGGTGTATAGTTTGGTTTGCCGCAATATTAGAAAGGATTTTATTTCCGTTAATAATAGCTGCAGAAGTATCGTCACAAGAAGATTCTATTCCTAAAATAATTGGTTCGTTCATAAGTAATGGCAAATTTAGAAAATAATAATTCCGAAAACAACAAACCACTTTCCGAAAAAGTGGAAGATAAAGTTCAGGAAACTGTAGATAGTATAAAAAATACCATAGAAAATCCTGTGGATACTGCTCAGGCTACCGCAGAACAAGTGGTAAAAGATGTACAAAAACCTTCTTGGTGGGCAAAATTATTTCTTTGGTTGGTAGGGATTTTTACTTTTTTATTTCTTACAATTTTAATTATTATCAATCTGCCATCAACTAGAGATTATGCTGCTAGTAGAGCTTTGGGTTTTTTGAATGAAGATTTTGGGATCAATATTTCTAAAGATAGTGTAGAAGTCAATATTTTTGGAGATGTGATTATTCAAGGGCTCAAAATCAAAGATTTTAAGAATAATGATATGATTGTAGCCAAAGAATTGAGAGCAGATTCTGATTGGTTTTCAATTATACAGTCTATGGTTTTTGATAAAAAAAATCAATTAGATTTTAATACCTTAGCTCTTAAAGAAGCAGATGTAAAGGTGGTTACTTATAAGGGAGATTCTATAGATAATTTCAATAGATTTATTAGTAAATTTGATGATGGTAAACCTAAAAATCCTAATAAACCTCCATTTAAACTTAATTCTAGATTAGAAATTAGAGATTCTAAAGTTTCTATTATCAACCAAAATCACGATGGAGACGAAGGGAAATGGTTACAAGCCGAAAATGTAAATCTTATCGTTCCTCAACTTCATGTTTTAGGTTCAAAAGTAAAAGCGAAAATTAATAATTTTACATTCCGCACCAAAAGATGGGGCAAGTCTCATTTTGTAGATACTTTTTCGGGAAATTTAGATTTAGACAAAGAGCATCTCAAACTTACAGAATTAACTTTTTATACAGACCATTCTTTGCTTCAGGGAGATCTTACCTTTAATCTAGACAAAAAAACACATTGGCAAGATTTTAACAACAAGGTAGTTTGGGATATGAACCTGAAACGTGGTAGTGCAATTTCTGGCTATGATATTTCTTATTTTGCTACCCAATGGGATAATTTTTCGGCAATAGATCTTTCTGGTAAAATGTACGGAAGCCTTAATAATTTTAGGATAGAAGATTTTGTACTAAAAGGAAAAGATGTAAATATCAATACACCTAATACAAGATTCAAAGATTTACTAAAAGGTAATTTCAATATTGTAACCAATAAGATTTCGGCAGACATTACATATCCTGCACTTAGAGCTATGGTTCCAAAATTTGTTTCTACAAAAATGAAAAATTTTGCAGATCCTTTTGGTAGAATTAGGTACATAGGTGCTATAGATGTAACCCCAAAAAGAGTAATTGCGAAAGGTAATGCCATCACCAGTATCGGTAGGGCTAATGCTGATATTGTTTTGTCTGATATTGATCAACATGAACCGAGGTATAAGGGAATTTTAGATATTAAAGATTTTAACGCTGCTGCCATTACCAAAAATAATGCAGTAGGATTAATTACAGGAAAATTTAATGTAGATGGAAGAGGTTTTGATGTAAATACTCTTACTTTAAAGACAAAATCTAATATTTCTTCCATAGAAATTACGGGTAAAACCATCAATAATTTAGCTTTAGACGGGATTCTTTCAAATAAAAAATATAACGGTATAGTAACGATAAATGATGAAGAAGCCAAAGGAAAAATTGAAGGGAAAATAGATTTTTCTACCAAAAGGCTTTTAGCAGATATTAAGGGAGATATAGATTATTTGAATTTAAATTATTTCGGAGTTCCGGGTAATGGCAAGTCTGTATTTTCGGGAAATGTAGATGGTAAAATAGCATTTACTTCTGTGAATGACATGAGCCTAGACGCAAAACTGAATAATGTAGTATTTACAGCGAATAACCAAAAAATTGCCGTTCCCAATGGTCAGGTTAGAGCGTTTTTCGAGGATGGTAAAAGAGTGGTAGATGTAGATATGCCTAATGTGGTAAAAGGCAATATCTCAGGCAAATATAATCTTGGTGATTTGGGTAAAATGTTCCAAAATGGGTTCAATAAAATCTTGGTAGGCCAGCCAGAAAGAAGATATTTCACAGGTCAACAGTTTACTTATAATTTTGATGTTAATCAACTTTTGGTTAATTATTTTGAACCTAATCTTAAAATAAATGATGGTGCTAAAATAAATGGCTCTTTTGATGGGAATACCAATAATCTAGTGCTAAATGCGAATATTCCTTCTGTTAAGTATATTATGACTAAAAAAGAAGAAATTTCTGAGGCAGATAAGCTTTTAATGAAAACCAATCCTGATTATAAACCAGAAAATACAGCCATTAAAGACTCTGCAATGATTAACAATATTGTGGTTAATATTAATACGGCAAATCCTTCGGAGCAACTTTTAGTAAACATAGGCAGAGCAGAATATGCTAAAAATGTACTGAGAGATGTTTCCTTAACTGGGAATAACGAAAACAATAAAATTCTGCATTTAGTTGCCAATTTCAAACACGGAACTCTAGAAGACGATGAAAAAGATGATTTAAAATCCTATGCAGTTCATCTTAATCAGAGCATGGATGCTAACGGAGATTATGTAGTAAAATTTGAACCTACAGATCTTAAAATCAATAATTTTACGTGGAGTGTAGATACTTCGCCAGAACTAGACCATTCTATTACGTATCGAAAAAATACGGGAGATTTTCTGATTAAAAATTTGAGATTATTTTCTGACCAAAGTGAGCTATTTGTAAATGGAACTTTCAAAGATGGTAAGAATTTTAATACAGATGTAGGTGTTAAAAATTTAGACATTAGCAAAATCTTAGATTTGTTACCTGGCAAGAGTACATTAGACCTAAAAGGGATAGCCAATGGAAATATAAAGGTGAAAATGGATAAAACCAATTTAGAACCTTTAATTGATTTGTCTGTAAAAGACATTTTTCTAAACGGGAAAAGTATGGGCGAAATGATAGTTTCTGCCAAAAATAGTGAATTACCAAACATATATGATATTAATGCAAAAATAGCGTCTTCTGAACTTTTAGGCAAAAATCATCTAGAGTTGGTAGGAACTGTAAATAACAATACACCATCGCCAGTTTTGGATTTAAAAGCTGATCTTAATGATTTTGATCTTGGTTTTGTACAAGCATTCGTGAATGGTATTTTTTCTAATTTTAGAGGAAAAGCTACTGGTATGGTTGCCATAAATGGGCCAATTAATGACATTAATTATGGAGGTGATGTGGCGATGAAAGATTTTGGGCTAAAACTTAATTTTAGTGGAGTAGATTATTCTTTCCAAGATACTACGCTCACCCTTAATAACGGAATGATTCTCCTAAACGAACCGATAAAATTAAATGACGGAAGAGGTAATTCAAAAGGAACATTATCTTTATTACAAGTAGATTTAAGCAATTTAGCAAGCATAAAGGCTCAGGTTTTTGTGCGTTCTGAAGATCTAATGCTCCTCAATACAGAGCAAAAAGATTTTGACTTATTTTGGGGGAAAATCTACGGAAAAGGGGATTTGTTTGTGAGTTTTAATAACGGAGGATTAAAGATAGAAGCAGGTAGAGACAACGAAAGAGATCCTACGCAAGAAATAGAAACCTTCCATATTTTAGACAATAGTGTTTTTACATTAAATAGTAATAGCGCTTCTTCCGTAGATGAGTTCAAATTATTAAGATTTTTAAAAGCTGATAAAGAAGGGGTGGTTTCTGTAGAAAAAAACACTAAAAAAGGCTTAGATTTAGATATTAACCTTTTGATAAGTGTTAATAAAGGTTCTACAGTAAATGTTTTGGTAGGAGATGAAGTAGGAGATATTTCGGTGAGAGGTTCTTCCGAAAAATTAAAATTCAGAATGTCTAGAAATGGTAAAATTAATTTACTAGGAACATATTTGGTAGATAATGGAACCTACGAACAAAAATTATTTTTGAAAAAGCAGTTTCAAATAGACAAAAATAGCAGTATAACTTGGGATGGCGATCCTCTTACACCTGATCTAAAAATTACGGCTAGCTATTACAGGTCTGTAACCAATGCATCAGAATATTTGAGTACAGGTAAATTGCCTCCTGTAAATGTAAAATTACAGACAATAATTTCTAATACACTTAAAAATCCTAAGATAGAGTTTGATGTTTCTGCACCAGACGCTTCTACTCAGATTCGTGAAGCTCTAGCGGTGAAAATGTCTAATAATGATGAGCGTACTTTGCAGTTTGGGTCTATTTTGGTGCTTAATAATTTTAATACTTCGGCAACGGGAGGTTTTGGTGATTTCAGTTTTCAAGATACAGGAATCACTACTGGTTATAACCTTTTGCTTAAACAATTAGGAAACGTAATCAACAATATTAGCCAGCAGTTTCAGATAGATATTAATTATATAAAGGGCACAGATGGTGTAGAAACAAATGACAGAGCCAATACTAATGTAAATATTACTTTGTCTCCTAGAATAACCTTAAAGACAGGTTTTGGGGTACCTATTTCTAAGTCTGCTAATAGTAATAATTATCTTACAGGTGAAGGGATTGTAGAATATGATGTGTCTAAAAATAATGATGGAACATTGGTGTTAAGAGCGTATTCCAAACCATCTAATATTGGCTTAACAGGCGTAAACGGTAATGCTAATCAATCTTTTGGGGCTGGGGTGGTGTATAGTAAAAGTTTCAATTCTTTTTTTGGAAAAAGTAAAAAAGTAAATGATACTCTTAAAACGAAAACCAACCTAAAGTCTGATTCTATCAAAAGAGATTCTACTAAACAAAAATAATTTTAGCTTTTTTCTGATAAAAGTCAATGTTTTTTTATTAAAAATATATTTCGTAGTATCAATTAATTTTTATAAATTTGCAAAAGAAATATAGTAATTTTTATAAAATTAATAATCTTAATAAGACAGCTATGAATTATCAGCTTGATGAAATAGACAAAAAAATCCTAGATTTTTTAGTAGAAAACACAAGAATGCCTTTTACAGAAATCGCAAAACAGATGGATGTTTCTGCTGGTACTATCCACGTAAGAGTGAAGAAAATGGAAGATGCGGGCATCATCTTAGGTTCTTCTCTAAATATTGATTATGGTAAATTAGATTATCATTTTACTGCATTTATCGGTATTTTGTTAACTAAGTCAAACAGAACTCAAGAAGTTTTAAAAGAATTAGCATCTATTCCTAATGTTGTAGAAGCTAGTGTAATTTCTGGTAAATATAATATCTTCTGTAAAGTGAGAGCTAAACATACCGAAGATGCTAAAAGAATTATCTACCAAATAGATGATATACAAGATGTAATGAGAACAGAAAGTATGATTTCTATGGAAGAATACTTGAGTGATAGAAATAGACTAATAAATGCTATTTCTATTTAAAAAAAATATATTTTTGCAATAGGTAAGCTTTTGATTATTCAAAAGCTTTTTTTATTAAATTTATAAAAATGGAAGATAATTTTTTTGATAAAAGTCCAGAGAAAACTACAGGTTTTTATTTTGCGATTGTTTTTCTTGTCATATTTTCTTTGTTAAGTGTTGGAATAGATATTACTGAATATCTTAATAGGCAAGATGTCAATATACCTCTTTGGTTCTTCTATGTTATTTTTTCGGTAGATATTTTGATGGTATTATCCGTCGCAAGTATTTATTTTTATAGAAAACCGGGGGTTATAATTTATCCTATAATAGTAGTTACACATTACTTTTTGCACGAATTTTACCTTTCTACTATGTTATATTCGGATTTATTCAATCTTTTTTGCTATATTGGTCTAGGTTTATTGACAATTATTCCTAAATGGAAATTTTATAAATAACATTTTCAGATAAAAATATCCGAATAAAATACTTACCTTTGAATAGTAAAAAACTATCGTTATGTTTTCAAAAGCTTGTGAATACGCCATAAAATCTGTGATATATATAGCACAAGAAGCCTTGGCAGGAAGGAAAACCAATGTAAGACAGATTTCTGAAGCTACAGATGCTCCAGAAGCTTTCGTAGCAAAGATTCTACAGCCACTTTCTAAAAAAGGAATCCTTATTTCTAACAAAGGTAAACAAGGTGGTTTTACAGTAGATTTAGACAAAATAGAGCATATTAAAATTATCGAAATAATTTTGGCTACAGATGGAGAAGAAATTTTTACGCGTTGTGCGTTTGGTCTAGAAAAATGCTCTTCAGAGAAACCTTGCCCTTTTCATTTTACATACAAGCCTATTAGAGAAGGATTAAAGAATTCTCTTTCAGAAATTTCTATTTATGATATGGCATTGAAAACCGAACAAGGCGAAGCTTTTCTAAAGATTTAATATACTTCCTTGTAATTTTTTGCAAGGATTTTTTGTACATAATAAAAAAAATCGATGAAATTTACTTCCATCGATTTTTAAAATTTGTCTTTATAAAAGATACTATCTTTCTAGAATTCTTTTTACCGCTTCTATTACCGCGAAAGAATCAATTTTATATTTGTGCATCAATTCTGCTGGTGTACCACTTTCCCCGAAAGTATCTTGTACTGCCACAAATTCTTGAGGAGTTGGTCTTTTTCTTGCCAACATACCTGCAACAGATTCTCCTAAACCGCCAAGGTAGTTATGCTCTTCCGCAGTAACTATTTTACCAGTTTTTTCTACAGATTTTAGAATAATTTCTTCGTCTAGAGGTTTTATGGTGTGTATATTGATGATTTCACAAGAAATACCTTGTTTTTCTAATTCATCTGCTGCTAGAAGAGATTCCCAAACCAAATGTCCGGTTGCTACAATGGTTACATCTGTACCTTCTTGCAATAAAATACCTTTTCCTATTTCAAAAGGCATATCTTCAGGAATAAAAACAGGCACTACAGGTCTTCCGAATCTTAAATAAACAGGACCTTCATATTCTGCGGCAGCTAGAGTAGCTTGTTTAGTTTGGTTGTAATCACAAGGATTGATAACTACCATTCCTGGTAACATTTTCATTTGACCAATGTCTTCTAAAACTTGGTGAGTAGCACCATCTTCTCCTAGAGTTAAACCAGCGTGAGAAGCAGCAATTTTTACATTTTTATTAGAATAAGCAATAGACTGGCGAACTTGGTCTAGAACTCTAGAAGTTGCAAAGTTGGCAAATGTACCAGCAAAAGGAATTTTACCAGCAGTAGCAAGACCAGCTGCAATTCCCATCATATTAGCTTCTGCAATACCAGTTTGTACAAATCTTTCTGGCGCTTTTTCTATAAATTTCTCCATTTTAAGAGAACCAATTAAGTCTGCACAAAGTGCCATTACATTTGGGTTTTTATCAGCCAATTCTGCTAAACCAGCTCCAAAACCACTTCTTGTATCTTTTTTTTCTGTATATGTAAATTTCATTTTTTAAATTTTAGAGTAGGAGAATTAATAATCAGCAATCTGAGCAGGTTGTAACTGAGCAAGAGCACTTTCTAGTTGAGCATCACTAGGTGCCTTTCCGTGCCAAGCGTGTGATCCCATCATAAAATCTACACCATTACCCATTTCTGTATGAAGCATAATAGCCACAGGTTTACCGTTCCCTGTTTTTGATTTTGCAAATTCTAATGCCGCAATTACTGCTTCTAAGTCATTACCGTTTTTTTCTTCGATAACTTCCCAACCAAAAGCTTCTAATTTTGCGTGTAAATCTCCTAGAGAAAGAACGTGTTCTGTACTTCCGTCTATTTGTTGACCATTATAATCTATCGTAGAAATTAAATTATCCACTTTTTTAGCTGCAGCAAACATCAATGCTTCCCAGATTTGTCCTTCTTGTAACTCTCCGTCACCGTGAAGTGTATAAACAAGAGATTGGTCTCCGTCAATTTTTTTAGCCAAAGCAGTACCAATTCCTACAGATAAACCTTGACCAAGAGAACCAGAACTCATTCTGATGCCTTCTAAATGTTCGTGTGTAGTAGGGTGACCCTGTAATCTAGAATTTAGTTTTCTAAAAGTAGAAAGTTCTTCTACAGGGAAATAACCAAATCTAGCCAAAGTACTGTAAAATACAGGAGAAATGTGACCATTTGAAAGATAGAATACATCTTCGCCTTTTCCTTCCATAGAAAAAGGGAATTTATAGTTCATTACTTTTCCGTATAGTGCAGTGAAATATTCTACACAACCAAGACTTCCGCCAGGATGCCCAGAGTTTACGGCGTGAACCATTCTTAAAATGTCTCTTCTAATTTGCGTGGCGAGTGATTTTAACTCTTCAATTGATTTGCTCATTGATATAGATTTATTCGTGGTGCAAAAATATAATTTTTTTATGGGATAAAAGCAAATCAATGGATTAATTTTAGCAACCTTCGTTGATATATACGCTTACTTCTGTTACTATATTGTTTTCTAATTTAAAACTAAGTTCAGTTGCCGCATCAGAATCCGATAGATTAAAGTAGCTTATTGTTTTTGACCTGTTTTCGCCTTTATCATCCCAACCTTGATGTACAGAAAAATTAGGATAATTTTTATAAGCGACTATTAATTCGTCTTTTGTACTTCCTACGCCTATTCCGCTTTTGGTTCTAAATTTTGCACTTTTGGTAGAAAGGCTATATATGGCAAGTTTAGAAGGTTCTTTCTCGCTAATATAAGTATTCTGGAGTTTGATTTCTATTTTTTCGCCATTTACAGAAACACTGTTGCTTTTTTCCCATTCTTCAAAAATTTGTAATTTTTTTTGAGCTAATTTTTCAGCATCATCAGCTTTCATAAAGATTTTATAAGCACCAATTCTTAGTGTTGTTAATTCAAAATTTTCTTGTGCAGAAATCATCCCAAAAAAGATAAGGATAAAGAGAAATGTTAGTTTTTTCATTGTGTCTTTTATTTTGTCTAAAAATATAAAAAATATTCAATTGAAATGTTAAATATATTTTTTGCAATGATTTTTTTACCATAGCAGTATTTCTTTTTTAAGATAGGCTTTTACGCAAAATGACAAAAATGTAAAATACGTCAAGAAATTAATTACTGTCAATTTGTCACAATTTTTGACTTGGTACAGAATTAGTGAATTTCAAGAAAAATAAATTAATTAAAATAAAAAAAATAAAAACATTATGAGTAAAATTATTGGAATTGACTTAGGTACAACCAACTCTTGTGTTGCTGTAATGGAGGGAAAAGACCCTGTTGTAATTCCTAATGCCGAAGGTAAAAGAACAACGCCTTCAATTGTTGCCTTCACCGAAGATGGCGAAAGAAAAGTAGGAGATCCTGCAAAAAGACAAGCAGTAACCAATCCTACTAAGACTGTATATTCGATCAAAAGATTTATCGGTACCCATTTTAAAGATGATGCTAAAGAAGTTTCTAGAGTTCCGTACAAAGTAGTAAGCGGACCAAACGATACTGTAAAAGTAAAAATCGACGACAGAGAATATACGCCACAAGAAATCTCTGCAATGATCCTTCAGAAAATGAAGAAAACTGCGGAAGATTATTTGGGACAAGAAGTAACCAGAGCGGTAATCACCGTTCCTGCATACTTCAACGATGCACAAAGACAAGCTACTAAAGAAGCTGGGGAAATTGCAGGTTTAACTGTTGAAAGAATTATCAATGAACCTACGGCTGCAGCTTTAGCTTACGGTCTTGATAAAGCACATAAAGACCAAAAAATCGCAGTGTATGACCTTGGTGGTGGTACTTTCGATATCTCCATCCTAGATTTAGGTGATGGTGTATTTGAAGTATTGTCGACAAACGGAGATACCCACCTTGGTGGTGACGATTTCGATGATGTAATCATCAACTGGTTAGCAGACGACTTCAAATCTGAAGAAGGTGTTGATTTAAAAGCTGATCCAATCGCATTACAAAGATTAAAAGAAGCTGCTGAAAAAGCAAAAGTTGAATTATCTTCTTCAACGCAAACAGAAATCAACCTTCCGTATATCACTGCTACGGCTACAGGACCAAAACACTTGGTGAAAACCTTAACAAGAGCGAAGTTCGAGCAATTGTCAGCAGATTTGGTAAAAAGATCAATGGAGCCTTGTAAAAAAGCGCTTTCAGATGCTGGACTTTCAGTTTCAGATATTGATGAGGTAATCTTGGTAGGAGGTTCTACCAGAATCCCAATCATCCAAGAGGAAGTTGAGAAGTTCTTTGGTAAAAAACCTTCAAAAGGAGTAAACCCAGACGAAGTTGTAGCTATTGGTGCTGCAATCCAAGGTGGAGTTTTAACTGGTGATGTGAAAGATGTTCTTTTATTAGACGTAACACCACTTTCTTTAGGTATCGAAACAATGGGTTCTATGTTCACTAAATTAATTGATGCGAATACTACCATCCCAACTAAAAAATCTGAAGTGTTCTCTACAGCGTCTGACAATCAGCCGGCTGTAAGCATCAGAGTAGGACAGGGAGAAAGACCAATGTTCAACGATAACAAAGAAATCGGAAGATTTGATTTGACAGATATTCCACCTGCACCAAGAGGAGTTCCACAAATCGAGGTAACTTTCGATATCGATGCAAACGGAATCCTTTCTGTATCTGCGAAAGACAAAGGAACCGGAAAAGAGCAATCTATTAAAATTCAGGCAAGTTCAGGACTTTCTGAAGAAGAAATCCAACGAATGAAGCGTGAAGCAGAAGAAAATGCTTCAGCAGATGCTAAGAAAAAAGAAGAAGTTGAAGTATTCAATAAAGCGGACGGATTGATTTTCCAAACTGAAAAGCAATTGAAAGAATTTGGTGATAAATTGTCTGCGGACAAGAAAACAGCCATCGAAACTGCAGTTACTGAATTGAAAACCGCTTTCGAAGCTAAAGATTTAGATTCTGTAAAAACCAAAACTGAAGTTTTAGACGCTGCTTGGATGGCGGCTTCAGAAGAATTGTACAAAGCAACTCAAGAAGCGCAACCGCAACCAGAAACTGCGGGAGCAAATGCAGGAGATAATGTACAAGATGCAGACTTTGAAGAAGTCAAGTAAGGACTGATTAAAATC
>OCVT010000804.1_pt1 | contig 13178 bp, 14 predicted proteins | sample 1539111 | NCBI WGS metagenome assembly OCVT01 (sample SAMEA3991482, study PRJEB22521) | metagenome | biome: anthropogenic terrestrial biome; feature: sewage plant; material: raw primary sludge | place: Sweden | collected 2012-09-26 | reverse complement strand
AGATATTAAATTCAACTTCTTCAGCTGCAATATCTTCAGGTAATTCAATATGAACTGCACCTGGTCTTTCAGTAGTTGCTATTTTAAATGATTCTCTAACCATTGATGGAATGTTATTTCCATTTACAACTTGTTTTGCATATTTAGTCATTGGTTTCATCATACCAACAACATCAATAATTTGGAATCTTCCTTGTTTAGATTTTTTGATTGGTTTTTGACCAGTAATCATCATCATTGGCATTCCACCAAGTTGAGCATAAGCTGCACTTGTAGCGAAGTTTGTTGCACCTGGGCCAAGAGTTGATAAACAAACTCCAACTTTTCCAGTTAATCTTCCATAAGTAGCTGCCATAAATCCAGCACCTTGCTCATGTCTTGTTAAAATTAATTTAATATTTGAAGTTCGTAGTGCATCAAGAAAATCAAGATTTTCTTCACCTGGAATTCCAAAAATATATTCAACACCTTCGTTCTCTAATGCTTTTACAAATAATTCTGATGCATTCATCCTATTTACTCCGTTTTGTTTTAAAAAATTTATTGATAATCATATTTAATATCCATTGAAAATTAGTTTATATTTTATGTATTATCAAAAAAATAAAATTTTGTGTATGTTTTTACACAAAAGTGATTATAGTTTATTACTGCTTAATATAATAACCTTGTTTTTTAATTCTTTATATCAAATTAATGATATTTTTTATACTATGTAGAAATTTTTAAAAAGGTAAAAAATGAAAAAAATATTTATCTTCACTATTGTGATAATTACTGCTTCTTTTCTATATATAATAATGACGAATTATAATAATGTTCCAAAACTAGATGAAGAAGTAAATGAAAAATGGTCTCAAGTTCAAAATCAATATAAAAGAAGAGCTGATTTGATTCCAAATTTAGTTGAAACTGTAAAAGCTTACGCTCAACATGAAAAAACTACTTTTGTTGAAGTTACAGAAGCAAGAAGTAAAGTTTCTGCCATAAATATAAATGAAAACATGCTAAATAGTCCAGAAATGATGCAACAATTTTCAAATGCACAAGCTGGATTATCAAGTGCTTTATCAAAACTTATGGTTGTTGTTGAGAAATATCCTGAATTAAAAGCAAATGAAAATTTCAAAGCACTTCAATCTCAACTAGAAGGAACGGAAAATAGAATTACAGTTGCAAGACGTGATTTTATAGAAGCTGTTAAAAACTATAATATTGAATTAAGAACAATGCCTAGTAAACTTGTAGCTGCAATTGCTCATCCAGATGCAAAAATCAAAGAGACTTTCAAAGCAAGTGAAGCTGAACAAGAAGCTCCAAAGGTAAAATTCTAATGATGTTAAATAGTGAAGAAAAAAAGTTAATCGCAAAAGAGATTGAAGAACTTGAACAATCAAGTTCTGCTGAACTTATAGCTGTTATAACTCAAAAAAGTTCTAATTATAAATATGCTTCGTTAATGGTTTCAATATTTTTTGTTTTTTTAATATCTTTTATTTTATTTTTCCTAAAAGAAATATCTACATTGGAATTATTACAATATCAACTATTGATTTTTGTAGGAATAAATCTACTTCTAAAAAAATTTAATAATTTGATACTAAAGATTATTCCACAAAGTTACAAACACCAAAAAGCATCTTTACATGCAAAAAGACAATTTAATAACTTAGGAATAAGTAGAACAAAAACAAAACAAGCAATTATGTTTTTTGTAAGCCTTGATGAAAAATATGTAAAAATATTAACTGATAGCGAAATATCTAAAAAAATTCCAAATGAATTTTGGCAACAACTTGTTTTTGAATTTACAGAAGATGTAAAAAGAGAAGATTTTGTAAATGGTTATCTAAAAGCTTTAAAAACTTCAAAAGCTATATTGATAAAACATTTTCCAATTCAGGGAAATGATGAAAATGAATTTTCAAATGAAATAATCGAGTTAAAATGAAAAAAATTATAATTTCTCTACTTTTTATTTTTAGTTTTTTAAATGCTGATATTTCTCAATATTTTCCAAAATTAGAAGGAAGAGTTATAGATGAAGCAAATCTGCTCTCAAGCGCTGTAAAAAAAGATATTGATTCAATATTAAAAAAAGAAGAAAGTAGAACATCAAATCAAATCGTTGTTGTAATTCTAAACTCTTTAAATGGATATACAATTGAAGATTATTCTTATCAACTAGGTCGTTTTTGGAAAATTGGACAAAAAGAAAAAAACAATGGTGTTTTACTAGTTGTTTCAATGGAAGAACGAAAGATACGAATAGAAGTTGGTTATGGACTAGAAGGTGCATTAACTGATAAAATTGCCCATGAAATAATAAACTATACTATAAAACCAAACTTCAAAGCCAATCAATATGAATTGGGAATTTTAAAAGCTGTAAATGAAATAATTGCAACAATAAAAGGTGAATACGCAGCAAAAGAAAAAAATAGTAATTTTAATGATGCTATAAATGTCCTAATTCCTTTAGGATTTTTTGTTTTAGTATTTTTATCAATAATTATAAATAGTGTTTCAAAAAAATTTAGAAATCAATTTTTATATAAGACTACCAAATCATCTTTAATCTCATCATTTTTTGCATTTTTCACATTTATTATCTCAGAAGCTTTCACTACGTATAACTTCTTAGCTGCAATAATTATTTTTACTGTAGTATTCATTTTCAATTATATTGTTACAAGAAATGTAGATTTTAATAAACTTTCTAAACAAGACTATGCAAATGGAACATCTGGTTTTGGAGATTTTAGTTCATCTTCAAGAGGTAGATTCTCTGGCGGTGGTGGAAGTTTTGGAGGAGGAGGCGCAAGTGGCGACTGGTAAAAAAACAATCATATTTGATTTAGATGGAACACTTATAGATTCACTTGAAGATATAGCTGTTTGTATGAATCAAGTTTTAGAAGAATTAAATCTTCCTACTCATGAAGTGGATGATTATAAGTATTTTGTTGGTGGAGGAATTTCTGTTTTAGTTGATAATGCATTAAAAGATTATTCTACAGAGATAAAAGATGAAGCTACAAATAGATTTAAAATAGTATATGACCAAAAACTTCATGATAAAACAAAACCCTATGAAGGAATTTATGAACTATTAGATGAACTTACAAAATTAGATTGTAATATTGGGATTTTATCAAACAAACCCCATGAATTTACACTTGCTTATGCAAATAATCTATTTTCAAAATATAATATTTCACAAATTCATGGGCAAAAATCTGATGTTCCAAAAAAACCAGACCCAATTGCAGCTATTGCAATAGCAAATAGTTTTAACACTCCTTGTGAAGAGACCTATTTCGTAGGTGATACAATGGTTGATATGCAAACAGCAGTAAATGCTAAAATGATTGGAATTGGTGTTTTATGGGGATTTAGGGATGAAGATGAGCTTTTAGAACATGGTGCAACTTTTGTTGTAAAACATCCTTTAGATATTTTAGAAATATTAAATAAATGTGTTTAAATGGATGATGTTTATAAAACTGTAAGCTGTCAATTTTATGATGAATTAGAAGCGTTGGCAGTTAAAAAAATTAAATCAAAAATCTTTTATATGGATAATGAAAATGAAAAGTACATTGAAGATTTAATAGTTGATTTTAAAACAAAAAATAAAGAAGAATTTTTAATCCTTAATAATGGAACACAAATTAGACTTGATAAAATCATAAAAATAAATGAAATGATTCCTTTAAATATTAAATGTTAATTTAATCTTTTCAAAAGGTTGTATATGCAACTATTGCATATACAATTAAAGGATTAATATGTCTTACGACTTAGAAAAATCAATTGGTTTTAAAATAAACCAAACTGCAAATAAGCTAAATAACAAATACAATCAATTACTTCAATCTTTTGATATTGCACCCGAACAAAGGGCAACTTTAGAGATTATTAAATATGAAATAGATGTAACTCAAACAAAAATTGCAAATATTTTAGGAAAAGATAAAACAACAATTAGTAGGACTTTAAATACTTTGGAAAGTAAAAGTCTTATTACAAAAACACCAATAGATAAAAGAACAAATTTACTTCAACTAACACAAAAAGGTGAAGAAATTTTAAATGAAAGTTCTTCTTGTGTAAAAACTTTTAGAAAAAATCTAACTTCAAAATTAGATAATGAAGAGATAAATAAACTAATAATTCTTCTTGAAAAAGTTACTTTAAGTGTAGAGGAATAAATATGAAAAAACCTATAAATCATATTTACTTAATCGTTTTATTATCTATTTTATCATCTGTTGCTCCAATTGGTGTTGATACATATTTACCATCAATTCCTGATATTGCCAAAGCATTTGATGTGAGTATTGAAAAAATCGAGTTATCTTTGTCTATCTTTTTAATTGGATTTTCTATTGGTCAAGTTTTTGGAGGACCAATTTCTGATAGATATGGAAGAAAAATGAGTTCAGTTTTTGGACTTATAGGATTTGGTTTTTTTAGTTTTCTTATCATTTTTAGTACAACTATTTATGAACTATGGTTTTTCAGATTCTTTGAAGCCTTTTGTGGTGGAATTGTAGTTGTAAACGCTGCAGCTGCTGTAAGAGATAGATTTCACGGTGCTGAGGCTGCAAAGGTATTTTCACTAATAGGAATGGTGCGAAGTATTGCCCCACTTATGGCACCTGTTATTGGGGCATTTATTATTCACTTTTGGACATGGAAAGCTGTTTTTATATTTTTAACTCTTTATGCTTTTGTGGTTGCGTTTTTTATTTACAGAGATTTAGAAGAGAGTTATACCTATACAAAACAAAATATCATTGAGTCTTTTAAAATGGTTTTGAGTCACAAAACTGCAATAAAGTCTATGTTAGTTTTAGGATTTAGTTTTGGTGGATTTTTTATTATTATTGCGAAAACATCTTTTATATATATTGAGTATTTTAAAATATCGACAGATTATTTTCCACTATTTTTTGGAGTAAATTTTATTGTTTTAATGTCTATGATAAAAGTAAATGTGCATCTATTAAAAACCTACAATCCAGTTTCTCTTGTAAAAATGGCAGTATCTGTTCAAGTTATTTCAGGGGCATTAATAGCTTTAAATTATGAAAATATAAGTATCGTTTTAACTATAATATTATTGGCTTCGTATATGAGTATGATGGCTTTTATTTTTGGAAATTGTATGGCTTTAACATTGGAGCATTTTCCTAAAAATGCAGGTGTTGCATCTGGAGTTGTGGGAGTTGTACAGTTTGGACTTGGAGCAATTGTTTCATCAATTGCACTTAGTTATCATGATGGAACGTTTTTTCCTATTGGAATTAGTGTTTGTTTTATCTCAATTCTAGCATTTTTGGTTATTAGAAATTACAAAAACATATAAAGAGTTTCTCTTTATATGTTTATATATCCAACTCAAAAAAACTCTCTTCAACTTTTTCATATTTTGAAACTGAACAAGTAATTTTTATAGCATTATCGTAATCTTTAAATTCTTGAATAAATAATTTTTGTAATTTATCAACTTCAATAGCTCTAAAAATAAAATATCCTAAAACATCAGTTCCCCTTGAACCTGTTTTTTCTATTCCGAAACTATCAAATTTCCAGTCAATTCCCCTTGAAAAAAAGAAAACTTCTGTTAATCTTTTTTCTAACTCTTCTCTTACTTTATTGTCATATATTTTTAAGTGTACATAAAAAGCTACATTTGTATTAAATTGTGATTGTACTAATTTTTCTTGTTCAACTGTTGTTGGTTTTTCTATAATACTTGGACTATTCATCTTTAAATACTTCCTATTTTTTTCTATATTATAGTAAACTTTTTTGAAATAAAGCTTGTATTAATAATTTAAATCTATAATTAAAACTATCTAAAAAGAAATAAAAAAGGTTTTCATGGAGACTATACTAAACACAGATACTATTATTTGGAAATCAGAATACAATATAAATGATTTCAGGATTGATAAGGAACATCAAAAACTTTTTACAATAGCAAGAGAAGCCATGAATATCTCAAAATTAAAAGATGATGGAAAATTAAAAGATAAATTAAAAGAGATTATTACAAAGCTTTTTGATTATGTGGGTACTCACTTTTCAAATGAACAAAAATATATGGAAAGTGTTGATTATCCAGAACTTGAAAATCATAAGTTTCTTCATAAAAATATGTTGATGATGCTTACAACTTTAATTTCAGAATTAAATAAAATGGAATTAAAAGATATAGAAAAATCACTTTTTAATTTTATTGAAGAGTATTTTATAAGACATATTGTTTTAGAAGATAAAAAAATACAACTTTGGAATACTTCCCTTGAAGATTTGAAAAAAATTTTTGGATGGAAAGAGATTTATAGTGTTGGAAATTCTACTATTGATGCTGAACACAAACAACTTTTTGATATAGCGCAAGAAGCATTTATGCAAGTTGAATCATCACAAAGAACTGCAAAAATAAAAGAAGTTTTAACAAATTTATATACCTATATGAAAACTCACTTTAAACATGAAGAAAAATTTATGCAAGAAATTAATTATCCAAAGTTTGAAGAACACAAAATATTACACCATGATATAATTGAGAAAATAAACACTTTTGTAAAACAACTACCAAATTTTGATGAATCTCTTTTTGAAAAAGAGTTAGCAAAAATAATAGATATCGCCCTAGTTCATCATATAATTCAAGAAGATAGAAAAATCACTGCTTGGGCGAAATCTAATCCTAAAATTTAGTAAAAAGAGAGCTCATATACACTGTAATATTTGGATTTTATCCAACAAAAGGGAAAAATGAAGCTCCACAAGATTCAAATGAATGTAGAGGATAAAGCTTTTTAACTTCTATGTTCTCCTTCATTTATTAATTTTTTATTAATATAGATACAATACAATCTTTAAATTTATTATCAAGGTTGCATGGTGCTACAACAATCTAAACTTTTTATTTTTATAACAGCTTCATGGATAATTTTAACTGGTTGTGAAGAAAAAGTTAAAACAAATATTCAAGCTCCAACTGTTGAAGTTGGTGTTATTACAATCCAAGAACAAGCTATTGCTTTACAACAAGAATTAACAGGTAGAGTAAAAGCAAAATTAGTATCCGAAGTACGTCCACAAATCGGTGGAATTATAACTAAACAACTTTTTACAGAAGGAAGCTTTGTAAATCAAGGTGAAATCTTATATCAAATTGATTCAGCAAGTTATCAAGCCAGTTTTTTTCAAGCAAAAGCTTCACTTGAAAGTGCAAAGGTAGATGCAAAAAATGCAAAAATCAAAAGTCAAAGATATGAAGAATTATTAAAATTTGATGGAACTTCAAAACAAGAAGCTGAAGATGCAAAAGCTGTTTATTTACAAGCTGAAGCTTTGGTTGAAGAGAAAAAAGCAAATCTTGAAAGTGCAAAAATTGATTTAGAAAGAACAAATATTAAAGCTCCTATTTCTGGCTATATCAGTATTTCAAATGTAACAAAAGGAGCTTTAGTTTCAACAAATCAAACAGAAGCACTTGCAACTATTAGAGATACGAGTAGTGTTTATGTGGATTTAAATCAATCAAATACACAACTTTTAGCTTTACGAAAACTTTTAACTCAAGAAAATATCCAAAAAGGAAATGCAGAAGTTACTTTAACATTGAGTGATGGAAGTATTTATGAACATAAAGGGGAACTTCAACTTCAAGAAATTGCAGTTGATGAAAGTACAGGTTCAGTGACCCTAAGAGCTAAATTCCCAAATCCAAAAGGTATCTTATTATCAGGAATGTTTGTAAAAGCAACCATTCAAGGTGCAATTGATACTAAAGCATTTTTACTACCACAACAAGCTGTTCTTAGGGATTCAAAAGCAAATCCTATTGTAACTCTTCTGCAAGAAGATAACTCTATTAAAAAACAAATGATTACCATTGAACGAGCCATAGGAAATAAATGGTTAGTAACAAAAGGAATTAACAATAATGATAAAATTATTATTGAAGGTTTAAATAAAATCAATGAAAAAACAAAAGTAAATCCTGTTGATGTAAGTGGCAAATATGTTGAAAACAAATAATAAAAGTCTTAAAAAAGGCTTCTTATGTTAGCACGATTTTTTGTCAATCGCCCTATTTTTGCATGGGTTATTTCTTTTGTAATAATGATAGCTGGAACAATTTCTCTTTATGTACTTCCAGTTGAACAATATCCAGATATTGCCCCTCCTCAAATCAATATTTCTGCAACTTATTCAGGAGCATCAGCTCAAACTGTTGAAAATAGTATTACACAAATTATTGAACAACAATTAACTGGTCTTGATGGAATGATTTATTTTTCATCAAGTAGTAGTTCAGCTGGTACTGCTAGAATAAAAGTGACTTTTCAACAAGGAACAGATCCTGATATTGCCCAAGTTCAAGTACAAAATAAAGTTGAACAGATTCTTTCTCGTTTACCAGATGATGTACAAAAACAAGGGGTTAGAGTTGCAAAAGCACAAACAGATTTTTTATTACTTGCTTCAATATATGACTCAACAAGCAAAGCAGATAAAACTGAAATTGCCGATTATTTAGTAAGTAATATTCAAGATAGTATTGCCCGAATCGAAGGAGTTGGAGAAGTTCAAGTTTTTGGTGGACAATATGCAATGCGTATTTGGCTAAACCCCACAAAACTAGAAGCTTATAATCTAATGCCCTCTGATATAGAATCTGCAATTAGCGCTCAAAATTCTCAAGCATCTGCTGGAAAATTAGGTGCTTTACCAGTTATAAACAATCAACAATTATCTGTTACAGTAACCGCTAGGTCGAAATTTAAATCAGTTGATGAATTTGAGAATATTCTAGTAAAACACAATTCTAATGGTTCTTTTGTTAAATTAAAAGATGTCGCACGAATTGAAATAGGAGCTCAATCTTATAGTAATGTTACTGGTCTTAATGGAATGCCATCTTCTGGTATTGCCATACAATTAGGTTCAGGTGCAAATGCTATAAAAACCGCAAATAGTATTAAAGAACTACTAAAAAAATATGAACCCACTCTACCTGAAGGATATAAAGTAGCATATCCAAGAGATACTACACTTTTTATTCAAGCTTCAATAAAAGAAGTAATCAAAACTCTTTTTGAAGCTATTCTTTTAGTTGTTATCGTAATGTATATTTTTCTTAAAAGCTGGAGAGCTACACTAATTCCAGCTATTGCTGTTCCAGTTGTTTTACTTGGAACTTTTGGGATTTTAAATATTTTTGGTTACTCAATCAATACCCTAACCATGTTTGGAATGGTTTTATCCATTGGACTTTTAGTTGATGATGCTATTGTTGTTGTGGAAAATGTTGAAAGAAATATGAATGAAAAACAACTTTTACCTAAAGAAGCAACTATTGTTTCAATGCAAGAAATTACAAGTGCTTTAATTGGTGTAGCGACAGTTTTATCGGTGGTATTTTTACCGATGGCATTTTTTAGTGGTGCAACTGGAGTTATTTATAGACAATTTTCTATAACTATAATTTCTTCTATGGTACTTTCAATAATTATTGCTTTGACTTTAACTCCAGCTTTATGTGCAACCATATTAAAACCTCACAATAAAGATGAAAAACAAAAAGGATTCACCCATTGGTTTGGAGAAAAATTTGATGTTCTTACTCTTAAATATAAAAATGGAATTAATAAAGTTTTACAAATGCCTATTCGATGGCTCGTTGCTTATGTTCTTATCATTGCTTCATTGATTTTTGTTTTTATAAAACTTCCCACAAGTTTTCTTCCAAAAGAAGACCAAGGTAGTTTAATGGTGCAATATACTTTACCAGTTGGCGCAATTACTTCAAGAACCGTTGAAGTTGCAGAAAAAATCAAAGAGTATTTTTTAACCCAAGAATCAAACAATATAAATAGTATTTTTACAATCTCTGGATATAGTAGTAACAGTAGTGGACAAAATGTAGGAACAGCCTATGTTTCTTTAAAAAGTTGGGATTTAAGACCAGATATATCTAGCCGTTCAGATATAATTGGACAAAGGGCAGCACAAACATTTGCAGATCCTACATCACCTTATTTTATTCGAGATGCAAAAGTTATTTCAATGAATCCACCTGTTATTCAAGGTTTAGGCTCAACCGATGGTTTTGAATTTCAACTTCAAGCAGATGCCTTAACATCACGAACAACACTTGCAGAAGTAAAAGATAAAATATTATTAGAAGCAGGTCAAAATAATAAAATCAATTCTATTCGTTCGGACGGTACAGATAACACTCCACAACTAAAAATAGAATATGACACAGCAAAAGCACTTGCACTTGGTCTTTCTATGAGTAATATTGATTATACTCTTAGTGCTGCTTGGGGTGGTATTTATGTAAATGATTTTATAGATAGGTCAAGGGTAAAAAGAGTTTATATCCAAGGAGATGCACCATTTAGGTCAAAACCAGAAGATTTATATACATGGAAAGTTCGTAATTCAAATGGAACAATGACATCTTTTTCAGAATTTGCAACTACAAGATGGGATTATGGTCCAGAAGAATTGACCCGTTACAATGGTTTTTCTTCATTTCAAATTCAAGGTTCAGCAGCAAATGGAACAAGTTCTGGAGTTGCTATGGATGAGATGGATAAACTAGCTGATAAACTCTCAAATGGAACTATGCATTCATGGAGTGGGCTCTCTTATCAAGAAAGATTATCAAGTGGACAAGCGGGACTACTTTATGCGGTTTCTATTTTAATCATTTTCTTATGTTTGGCTGCTTTATATGAGAGTTGGTCTGTACCTTTTTCAATTTTATTGGTTGTACCATTGGGTGTAATTGGAGCAGTAATAGCAGTATATTTTAGAGGTTTGGACAATGATGTATATTTCCAAGTTGCACTTTTAACAACCATTGGACTTGCTGCTAAAAATGCCATTTTAATTGTAGAGTTTGTGGATACTGCATATAAAAATGGCAAACCTTTATTGGAAGCTGCAATTGAGGGAGCAACACTTAGATTGAGACCTATTATTATGACTTCTTTAGCATTTGTTGCAGGAATCATGCCACTTGCAATATCAACGGGAGCTGGTGCAAATAGTAGAATTTCTATTGGAACAGGAATTGTTGGGGGAACTTTGACAGCTACTATTTTTGCAATATTTTTTGTTCCTTTGTTTTTTGTTTTAATAAAAAAAGTTTTTTCATCAAAAAAGGTAGAACAAAATGTTTAAAACAAATATTTCAATAGGACTTGCCCTAATACTTTTTACTGGATGTTTTTCACTAGAGCCAAAATTAGAACCTTTGGACTCAAAAGTTATTCCCCTTGAATGGAATAATCCAGTTGAGGCAAAAGCCCAAGAAGATTTAACTCAAATAAAACCTTCATGGGAAGATTTTGTTCAAAATGAGACTTTAAAAAAAGTTGTTGACCTAGCCATAAAAAACAATAAAGATTTAAAAATAGCCCTTTTAAATATCCAATCAGCAAGGGCAACATATAGAATTTCAAAAGCAGATAGTTTTCCAACTCTTGAAGCAAATGCTGATATGAAAAATGCAAGGGCAATAAACTCTTCAAATGGAACTACAACTTCACATAATTATTCTGCAAATATAACAGCATCTTACGAAATAGATTTATTTGGAAAAGTACAAAGTCTAAATGAAAGTGCCTTACAAAGTTATCTTTCAACACAATTTGCAGCAAATACACTAAAAGTTAGTCTAATTGCTGAAACAATTAATGCTTGGCTTACAATAGCTATCCACAATGAACAATTAAAGCTATCTATGCAAACTGTTGAAAATCTACAAAAAGCATACGAACTAACACAAAAAAAGTTTGCAGTAGGCGTGATTTCCCAAGCTGATGTATTAGATGCAAGTACCTCACTAAAAGAAGCCCAAATAAATGTTATTTCATATAACACGCTAATAAAACAAGATAAAAATGCCCTAGAACAGCTTATTGCTCAACCTTTAAGTGATGAACTTTTACCTAAAGAGTTTAAAGAGTATGAAAATTGGTTGATGATTGTAAAAGCTGGAATTTCATCAAAAGTTTTGTTAACACGACCTGATATAATGGAAGCAGAATATAATCTAAAAGCAAAAAATGCAAATATAGGAGCTGCAAGAGCTGCCTTTTTCCCATCGATTTCACTTACAGCAAATACAGGAATTGCTAGTAAATCACTCTCTTCACTTTTTGATGGAGGAGCGCAAAATGTATGGTCTTTTTCACCAAATATAAATATTCCAATATTTAATGCGGGGCAAAATAGTGCAAATCTGGATTATACCTATGCACAAAGAGATATGGCGCTTGCTCAATATGAAAAAACTATCCAAACAGCGTTCAAAGAAGTAAATGATTCCCTTGCTACTAGAGCCATAATTAACGAACAAATAAACAAACAAAAAGAGCTAGTGGATGCTGTATCAAAAAGTTATAACCTAGCACTGGGAGCTTATAAAGTAGGAACTGGCACATATTTAAATGTTTTGATTTCACAAAGAACTCTATATTCTGCCCAACAAAATCTAATTAGTAAATATCAAGAAGATTTAACAAATCGAGTAAGTTTGTATAGTACGCTTGGTGGCAATGAAAAAATTGAGTAAATAGATAAAGAAGGAAATATTATGTACGCAGTAATCTTTGAAGTTTATCCAACAAAAGAAGGAAAAGAGGAATATCTAAAAATCGCCTCAACATTAAAAGATTTTTTACAAAACCGTGAAGGTTTTATTTCAATTGAAAGATTTCAAAGTTTAGTAGATGAAAACAAACTTCTAAGCCTATCTTTTTGGGAAGATGAAAAATCAATAGAGATTTGGAGAAATATGTTTGAACACCGAATTGCTCAAGATAAAGGTAATGCTGGAATTTTTGAAGATTATAGAATAAGAGTTGCCAAAGTGCAAAGGGATTATTCAAAAGAAGAAAGAACTCAAGCACCGAAAGATTCAAATGAACATAGAGTTTAGATTTTTACAAAAAGCTATTGTTGATAAAAACTATATTAGTTTTACTTACGAAAATCAAAGTTTTAAAAATGTTAAGCCTTTGAAACTTGATGTTGACAATAAGCTTTTTAGTGATAAAAGTGTTTTTGAGTTTGAAAAAATTTCAAAACTCAAAATTTTAAAAGATAGATTTTAGAATCTATGCTTTTAT
>OCVT010000800.1_pt1 | contig 13187 bp, 7 predicted proteins | sample 1539111 | NCBI WGS metagenome assembly OCVT01 (sample SAMEA3991482, study PRJEB22521) | metagenome | biome: anthropogenic terrestrial biome; feature: sewage plant; material: raw primary sludge | place: Sweden | collected 2012-09-26 | reverse complement strand
TAAGAACGTGTTCACGATCTCCTCATGGGTGTACGGGCGCGGCTTCGGGCGGTCTGCGTCGTTGCAAATCCTCGCAATAGCCAAGCTATTGCTGTGGTTTGCGCCTCGCAACCCATCCCGAACCGCATCCCCCACACCTTCATTCGAGATCATGAACACGTTCTAAGCGCCCTGCGCTGAAAAGCAAAACGCCTGCAACTGTGCAGGCGTTTTTTTGTTTGTTCTAAAGCGAGGGTGGGGACGGCGTTACTATCGACGGTTTGCTCAATGGGCGCTACAGCCGATGCACGCTAGGGCGCTTAGCGTTTGCGATCGCGTTCGTCTTCAGGCCAGATGCAGGTGTTCATGATGGACTCTCAAAAAAAGGTGAGGTCAAAAACCAAAGGGGCTTAATGCGCGAAAAGCATTAAAAGCGAGCGGGGCCGCGTTTGCGATCGCGTTCGTCTTCGGGCCAGATGGTGATCGGTTGGGTTGCAGTCATTGCGTTCACTCCTTAGATGTAAGGTTTAACGCCAGGGCGGCCGCTTCGGTTTACTGGGCAGTGAAATTTTTTTTGGATTTTTTAAATGTTGTTGAGCTTGTGGTTGTTGTACGTTTCTTTGGCGGCAGCGCTGATTGCTTCGCCAGGGCCATCGGCCTTGTTGTGTGTTTCGCATGCGTTGGCGCATGGCGCACGTAAAACCATCGGCACCATTTTGGGCGGGATTACCGCTTCCATGACGTTGATGTTGCTCTCAGCCCTGGGCTTGGGGGCAATCATTGCCGCTTCCGATACGCTGTTTAGCGCGATTAAATGGGCCGGGGCGGTGTATTTGCTCTACTTGGGCATCAGCACTTGGCGCAATGCCAAGCAGGCACCGGCGGGTGTGGAGGTGGACACCGAGGTTGCCAATGCCGGTGCGCCAGAGCTTGCTGAGCCGGCAGATACCACCACCTTTTGGACGCTGTTTCGCAAGGGCTTGATGGTGGGACTGGGCAACCCAAAGGATTTGCTGTTTTTCAGCGCCTTGTTTCCGCAGTTTATGGATGCCAGTGCGCCCGTGGCGGGGCAGTTGCTAATTTTGGGCTGTACTTGGATGGTGCTCGATGGCTCCATCATGCTGATGTATGTGCTGGCGGGGGCCAAATTGCTGGCCCGTTTGCATGGCACGCGCGCCGGGCAGTGGTTTGACCGGGCGACAGGGGGGGCGTTTATTGCGGCGGCGGGGATTTTGGCGACAAGCCAGCGCTAAAGTATTTAAAAAAAAGAGCTGCTTGCGCATTGCCTGTCTATATTTCAGAGGGTTTTCATGCTGAAATATAGATGGTTAAAGCGCAAGCAGCTCTTTTAATATCGACTTTTATGCGCTGATAGGTTCTGCCATGCCTTGGTGGCGCAGCAGGGCATCGAGCTGCGGGGCCCGCCCACGGAAGGCGGTGAAGTTTTCCAGTGCGCTGCGGCTGCCTCCGCGCTCCAGAATTTCGTGCAGGTACTTTTGCCCAGTAGCACGGCTGTGGCTGCCGTCGGGGTTGTGCGTTTCTTCAAACGCGGCGTAGGCATCGGCAGAGAGCACTTCGGCCCATTTGTAGCTGTAATAGCCCGCCGCATAGCCGCCAGCAAAGATGTGGCTGAAGGTGTTGGTGCTGCGGTTGTAGGGGGTGGTGGGCAACACGGCCACCTCATCGCGCACTTGCTGCAGCAGGGCCAGGTAATCGCCGCTGGGGGCGGCCTGGGTGTGCAGCAGCATGTCGAACAGGGCAAATTCCACTTGGCGCAGGGTTTGCATGCCAGCCTGGAAGTTTTTGGCCGCCACCATTTTGTCGAACAGCGCACGCGGCAGGGGCTCGCCGGTTTTGACATGGGCCGTCATGTGGCGCAGCACGTCCCATTCCCAGCAGAAGTTTTCCATGAACTGGCTGGGCAGCTCCACCGCGTCCCATTCCACGCCGTTGATGCCGCTGACATCTTTCTCCGTCACTTGGGTGAGCAGGTGGTGCAGGGCGTGGCCCGATTCGTGGAACAGGGTGATGACGTCGTCGTGCGTGAGCAGGGCGGGTTGGCCATCGACCCCGTCAGCAAAGTTGCACACCATGTGCGCCACGGGCGTTTGCAGCTGGCCGTTGTCCGGGCGCTGCCAGCGGCTGCGCACATCGTCCATCCAGGCACCGCCACGTTTGCCGGTGCGGGCGGGCTGGTCCAGGTAGAACTGGGCAATGGTTTGGCCATTGCGCTGCAGGGCGTAGAACTGCACCGCCGGGTGCCAAACCGGGGCCTGGTCGGGCACGATGGCCACGTCAAACAGGGTTTCGATGATTTTGAACAGCCCGGCCAGCACTTTGGGGGCGGTGAAATATTCTTTCACTTCCTGTTCATTGAAAGCGTAGCGCTGCTCCTTGAGTTTTTCAGCGATAAACGTCCAGTCCCAGGGCTGGGGATCGCTCAGGCCGAGGTGTTCGCGGGCAAATTGGCGCAGGTCTTGCACGTCTTTTTCGGCGTAGGGGCGGGCCCGCTGGGCCAAGTCGCGCAAGAAGGTGATGACTTCTTGCGGGGAATTGGCCATTTTGGGCACCAGAGAGACTTCGCCAAAATTGGCGTAGCCCAGCAACTGCGCTTCCTCGTGGCGCAAGGCCAGGAGCTCTTCGATGATGGGGCGGTTGTCGTACTGCTGGCCATCGCCTTCGGCCTGGTCCGAGGCGCGGGTGACATAGGCGCGGTAGAGCTTTTCGCGCAGGCTGCTGTGGGTGGCAAATTGCATGACCGGCAGGTAGCACGGGATTTTCAGGGTGAGTTTGAAGCCGTCTTTGCCCTCGGCTTGTGCGGCGGTGCGGGCCGCTTGCTGCACGTCGGCGGGGATGCCTTGCATCTCTTCTGCCGTGGCGTAGTAGGCCCAGCGATCGGTGGCATCGAGGGTGTTTTCGCTGAATTTTTGTGCCAAGGCGGCGCTGCGCTCTTGAATCGCGGCAAAGCGCTCTTTGGCAGCGCCTTGCAGCTCGGCACCGGACAGGACAAAGCTGCGCAGGGCGTTGGCATGGGCTTTGCGCTGCTCGGCATTGAGGGTTTGCACATCGACGGCTTTGTATTTGGCGTACAGGCGCTCATCGGCGCCCAGGCGCGTCCAAAACTCGGTGACCACCGGCAAGGCGGCGTTGAAGGCGGCGCGCAGCTCGGGCGTATCGGCCACGCTGCTCAAGTGGCTGACGGCGCCCCAGGCACGGCCCAGGGCTTCGGTGGCGGTGTCCAATGTGGTGGCCAAGGCGTTCCAGTCGGCAGGGAAGTCGGGGGCGGTGACGGTTTCCAGCGCTGCACTGGCGTGGGCGATGAGCTGATCAATGGCCGGGCCCACATGCTCGGCACGGATTTGGTCAAACAAGGGCAGGCCAGTGCTGGCCAGAAGGGGGTTGGGGGTGTGCATAGTCATGGTGGCTAGGTTGTGGTGCAAACGCAGGGTTCAAGGCCTGCACATGGGCAAGATGCGATGAAGCAAGAGCTGTGACCGCTGATAAAACAAGTGATTTATCAGCAAAGTATTAAAAATTTTATTTAACCATTGCGGTTACAGCTATAAAAAAACCCTGGGGCGGGGGCACCAGGGTTTGCGCGAGGGTGTGCCGTGCGTTATTGCTTGGCTGCGACACGCTCGGCCGCTTCCAGGGTATTGACCAGCAGCATGGTGATGGTCATGGGGCCGACACCGCCGGGCACGGGGGTGATGTGGCTGGCCACGGTTTTGCAGCCGTCAAAGTCCACATCGCCGCACAGCTTGCCGGCATCGTCGCGGTTCATGCCCACGTCAATCACCACGGCGCCGGGCTTGAGCATGTCGGCGGTGAGCACATTGCGCTTGCCCACGGCGGCGACCACGATGTCGGCTTGGCGCGTCATGGCGGCCAGATCAGCGGTGCCGCTGTGGCAGATGGTGACGGTAGCGTTGGCCGCCAGCAGCATCATGGCCATGGGCTTGCCGACGATGTTGCTGCGGCCAATCACCACGGCGTGCTTGCCGCGCAAATCTTTCATGCCAATGGATTCGAGCATCTTCATGCAGCCGTAGGGGGTGCAGGCCTTGAAGCCGACTTCGCCCACCATCAGCGCGCCGGCGCTGGCGACGTGAAAGCCGTCCACGTCTTTCAAGGGCGAGATGGCCTCGATGACTTTGTGGTCGTCAATGTGCTTGGGCAGGGGCAGTTGTACCAAGATGCCGTGGATGCTGGGGTCGTTGTTCAGGGCTTGGATGCGCTCGAGCAACGCCGCTTCGGTCAAATTGGCATCGTATTTTTCCAAGACCGAATGAAAGCCCACATCGGCGCAGGCCTGCACTTTGTTGCGCACATAGACTTGGCTGGCCGGGTTTTCGCCGACCAAAATCACCGCCAAGCCCGGCTGCACACCTTGGGCCGTCAAAGCGGCGGCGCGTTGGGTGACTTCGGTACGCAATTGGGCGGAGAGGGCTTTGCCGTCGATGATCTGTGCTGTCATGGTCGTGGGGAAAAAAGAAAAGGAGAGAAAGGGAGAAGAAAGAGGGGGAGTAAAAAAGCACGCTGCCAGCGCAGACGGTATAAAACGCAAGCACGTTTTGCTATCTGGCTGGCAGGTTGGGGCCGAGGGGGCAAGTTTATGCGTTCGTGTTGTGGGCCGAGCCCAGGGCCACTTTCAGCAAATCGGCCACGGTGTTGGCCCCCATTTTTTCCATGATGTTGGCGCGGTGGGCTTCAACGGTTTTGATGCTGATGCCCAAATCGTCGGCAATTTGTTTGTTCAAGCGGCCAGCGACGATGCGTTCAAGCACCTGTGATTCGCGCCCGGTGAGTTTGGCCAGCAAGGCTTCGCGGGTGGCGGCCTGTTGCTGGTCGGTAAAGGCGGTGCGGGCGTGCTCAAGCATGCGCTCGACCACGCTGACCAAGGCACTTTCGTCGAAGGGTTTTTGAATAAAGTCCAGAGCGCCTTTTTTCATGGTGTCCACGGCCATGGGCACATCGCCGTGGCCGGTGATAAAGACGATGGGCAGGGGCGAATGGCGCTCGATCAGCTTGTCCTGCAGCTCCAGGCCCGTCATGCCATGCATGCGAATATCGGCAATCAGGCAAGCGACTTCGCGGGGATCGTAACGCGCTAAAAAGGCTTCGGCCGATTCAAAGCAGCGCACGCGGTAGTCTTTGCCCTCCAGCAGCCACTGCAGAGAGTCGCGCACAGCTTCATCGTCATCCACAACGTAAACGATGCCTTTTTTCGCAGTCATATTCATAGGGGGGTTCCTTATTGTTGGGGGAGAGTGTCCTTGTCTTCCTGCAGGGCGGCTGGTTCAGCCAGAGGGATCCAGAAGGAGAAACAGCAGCCCGTGACCTCCGATCCATTGTAGAGGTTCTGCGCTTGTAGTCGGCCGTTGTGCGACTCGATAATGCTGCGGCACAGGTTCAGGCCAATGCCCATGCCTTCGCTCTTGGTGCTGAAAAAAGCTTCAAACAAACGCTCCAAAACCTGCGGCGGCAAGCCAGGGCCGGTGTCTTGAACGGCAAATTCCACCCCGGGGCGCTCTTCCAGCGTTTTGGGGCGCACCAGCAGCTCGACGCTGCGCCGCCCCTCGGGGCGGCCACCGTGGTCAATGGCTTCGGCGGCATTTTTCATCAAATTGACCAGCACCTGCTCGATCAAGATGGCATCGGCCAGCACCGGCGGCAGCCGCGCAGCAATGTGGTGCGACAGGCGCACGTTGCGCCGGCGCAGCTCGAAGTTGGCCAGCTCCATGGCCTCGGCCACCATGTCTTCGACCTGGGCTGGGGCGCGGTTGGGTTCGCTGCGCTTGACGAAGGAGCGGATGTGCTGGATCACCTGCCCGGCCCGCTGGGCCTGGTGGGCTGTTTTCTCTAGCGCAAAGCGCATTTGGCTTTCGGTCAGGGTGCCGCTGTCCAGGCGCGAGAGCATGCCGCTGCAGTAATTGTTGATCGCCGTTAGCGGCTGGTTGAGCTCGTGCGCCACACTCGAGGCCATCTCCCCCATGGTGATCAGGCGGCTGGCCGCTTGGGCGCGTTCGGCCTGCTGGGCGGCTTGTTCCTCGGCCTGGTGGCGGGCGGTGATGTCGGTGGCAATCACCATTTGTGCCAGCCGTCCATCCACCCAGGTGAGGTAGCGCGAGCGCACCTCCAGCCATTTATTGAGCTCAGGCCAAAATATTTCGGCGTTTTTATTGCGGGCCTTGGGGCGCAGGTTCAGGGCATTGTCATCTTCTTGCGGGCTGGCTTTGACAATCCCCGCTTGCTGCAACAGCTGCAGATGCCCGGTGGTTTGCGAGCCAAACCACTGGCGGTACGATTTGTTGGCAAACAGCAGTTCGGCACTGCCCAAAGGGGCGACGGAGACCGAGGCATCCAGGGATTCCAGCACGATGGTGAAGCGCTCGTGGGAGGCAGCCAGCTGGGCGCGGATGCGGTTGGGCTCGGTAATGTCGGTAATCGAGGACATCCACCCGGTGTGCTGGCCGTGGGCATCCACCAGCGGAGAGACATACAAACGGGCATCAAAGCAGGTGCCGTTTTTGCGCTGCACCTTGATTTGAAAGCCGCCGGGCACAGTTTTGCCAGACAGTTCTTCCTTGAGCTTGAGCATCAAGTTGGCGTACTCGGCCTGGGGCCAGTAAGGGTAGGGCGGCAGTTGGCCCACCAACTCGGCTTCGTCCCAGCCAGTCATCTGGCAAAACGCGGCATTCACATACGTGATGCGCCCTTGCAAATCGAGCGCCCGCATCCCAGTGAGCAGCGAGTTTTCCATGGCGCGGCGAAAGTTGGTCTCGGCCACCAAGGCCTCTTGGGTGCGCAAGCGCTTGCCGGTGTGGCGCCAAGTGCCCAACAGCAGCCAAGCCGTCAGCAAACTGAGCGACCCAACCAGCCAAAACAAGCCATTGCCCACCAGCCCGGGCGAGGTGCGGTAGGCCTGGGCCGATAAAGAGAGTGAATCGCCCACGGGCATGACGGGCAGGGTATAGGCCTTCAGGGGTTGCAGGCCAATCCAGGGCAGGCTCAGCCGGGGCTGGGCATGCGAGCCCCCAGGGCTGGAGAGTGTGCGCCCCTGGGCATCGAGCATGCTGACGGTGTAGCGCGACAAAATTTCTGTCGGCGTGGTGTAGCGCAGCAGGTTATCGACAGAAAATTCTGCAAGCACTGTTCCTAAAAATTTCACACCCGCAGTAATGGGCACCTGCAGCTGCAGCATGGGGGGGGCCGCGTTGGGATCCATCTGCGGCTGCCAATACACACTTTGGGGCTGCTTGCGAATCTGGGCAAAGATGGTGGCCGTAGGGCCTGGCGGCAAAGGCAGGGCAGGGGTGTGCAACTGCCCGCTGGGTACCGCAGGGGCCGCTTGGCTGATAACCACGGTGCTTTCGGCATTCACCCAGGTAATTGCCTGCAGCTCGGGGTATTGGGTGATCAAGGTTTCGGCTCGGCTGGCAAATTCAGCCGTGCCCATTTGCTCCGTGGCCACGTCACGGGCCAGGCGCATGATTTGCTCTTGCCGCTCTAGTAGGCGCAGGCGCATGCGCTGCTGGGTGTAATGGACAGAGCGCATCAGGGCATCTTGCTCACGGTCTTGCTCTTCGGTGCGCAAGTACCAAAACGATGCGACGATGGCCACAAAAAACAACGCCACCGAAATCAACGGCGCGATGGCGGCCAAGCGGTCTTGGCGGGTGGGCGAAAGGCTGCGCCACCAAGAGCGCCACCAGCGGGTGGGGGGCTCTAGCGAAAAAGGATTGGTCGGCGCAAGGTCAGAGTGGTGGTGCGGTGGCGGCATTGGCATGGCCGGCAGTGTAGGGGAGGCGGTTGCTTGCATGCATGCAATTGAGCGGGATTGCGCAATGTGCATCTGCAGCAAAATTTCACATTAAGAAACTAAAAAGCATGATTTGAAATTTTAAAAAAATATGCGACACTTCGCAGGGAAAGTGCCGCAAAACGTGCTGCTAATCAGGATTGCGCCAAGTGATGAAGCAAGGTTATACCTGCCCCTTCACGCAGCAAATATTCCAAATGTTCTATTGGCAGCGTGTCGTTGCAGACACTTGCAATGCAAGCCTCTTGACCTGGAGACGACAAAGATGACAACCCAACCCTCGACGACACAGAATACTCCCGCGCTGGATCCGCAAGAAACGCGCGAATGGATGGATGCCCTCTCTGCGGTGATTGACCGTGAAGGTGCGCAGTACGCCCACCACCTCATCGAAGAAATGCTCGAGCACGCGCGCCAAAACAGCATTGATCTGCCGTTTTCGGCCAACACCGGCTACGTGAACACCATTGAGCCGGCGCAGGAAGCGCGCTGCCCCGGCAACATCCACATCGAAAAGCGCCTGCGGGCCTTTATGCGCTGGAACGCCATGGCCATGGTGGTGCGTGCCAACCGCATCCACCCCGAAGATGGGGGGGATCTGGGCGGACACATTGGCTCGTTCGCCTCACTGGCTTCTATGTGGGGCGCGGGCTTTAACCACTTTTGGCACGCCGAGAGCGAAAACCACGGCGGCGATTGCATCTACTTCCAAGGCCACAGCGCCCCCGGCATCTACGCCCGCGCCTACTTGGAAGGCCGCATTACCGAAGAGCAGCTGGAAAACTTCCGCCAGGAAGTGGACGGCAAAGGCCTGTCCAGCTACCCCCACCCCAAGCTGATGCCCGGCTTTTGGCAGTTCCCCACCGTCAGCATGGGCCTGGGGCCGATGATGGCCATCTACCAAGCCCGCTTCCTGAAATACCTGCACGCCCGTGGCATTGCCGACACGGCCAATCGCCGCGTTTGGGTGTTTTTGGGCGACGGTGAAATGGACGAGCCCGAGAGCAAGGGCGCCATCAGCCTGGCCGCACGCGAGAACCTGGACAACCTGATTTTTGTCATCAACTGCAACCTGCAGCGCCTGGACGGCCCGGTGCGAGGCAACAGCAAAATCATCCAAGAACTGGAAGGCGACTTCCGTGGCGCGGGCTGGAACGTGATCAAACTGCTGTGGGGCAAAGGCTGGGACGACCTGCTGGCCCGCGACAAGAGCGGCAAACTCAAACAGCTGATGATGGAAACCCTGGACGGCGACTACCAAACCATGCGCGCCATGGACGGGGCCTACATCCGCAAGAATTTCTTTGGTAAGTACCCTGAAACCGCCAAACTGGTCGAGCACCTGACCGACGACGACATCTGGGAGCTGCGCCGGGGCGGCCACGACCCGGAAAAGGTGTACGCCGCCTTCCACGCCGCCAACGAGCACAAGGGCGAGCCCACGGTGCTGCTGGTCAAAACGGTCAAAGGCTATGGCATGGGCAAGGCCGGTGAAGCCAAAAACACCGTGCACCAGACCAAAAAACTGGCCGACGAGGACATCAAATACATCCGCGACCGCTTCAACATCCCCATCTCGGACAGCGAGCTGGAAAGCCTGCCGTACTACAAACCGGCGGACGATACCCCCGAGATGCAGTACCTGCACGAGCGGCGCAAAGCCCTGGGCGGCTACCTGCCCAAGCGGCGCACGCACAGCGATGAGAGCTTTACCGTGCCGCCGCTGGAAACCTTCAAAGCTATTTTGGAGCCCACTGCTGAGGGCCGTGAAATCTCCACCACCCAGGCCTATGTGCGTTTCTTGACGCAGCTGCTGCGCGACAAGGCGCTGGGCCCGCGCGTGGTGCCCATCCTGGTGGACGAGGCCCGCACGTTTGGCATGGAAGGCCTGTTCCGCCAAATTGGTATTTACAACCCCAAAGGCCAGCTCTACACCCCCGTGGACCGCGAACAGGTCATGTACTACAGGGAAGACAAGGCCGGGCAAATTCTGCAAGAAGGCATCAACGAGGCGGGCGGCATGTGCTCGTGGATTGCGGCGGCCACGTCGTACTCCACCAACAACCGCATCATGATTCCGTTCTACGTGTACTACTCGATGTTTGGTTTCCAGCGCTTTGGCGACTTTGCCTGGGCTGCGGGCGACATGCAGGCCCGTGGCTTTATTCTGGGCGGCACCAGTGGCCGCACCACGCTCAACGGCGAGGGCCTGCAGCACGAGGACGGCCACAGCCACATCTACTCGGCCACCATCCCCAACTGCATCAGCTACGACCCCAGCTTTGCGCACGAAGTGGCCGTCATCATGCAAGACGGCATGCGCCGCATGGTGCAGAACCAGGAAAACGTCTTCTACTACATCACCCTGCTCAACGAGAACTACGCCATGCCGGGCCTGACTGCGGGCACGGAAGCGCAAATCCTCAAGGGCATGTACCTGTGCCAACCAGGGCAAAAAGTGCCGCAAAGCGGGCTGCGCGTGCAGCTGCTGGGCTCGGGCTCGATCCTGCGCGAATCTCTGGCGGCCCAGAGCATTCTGGAAAAAGACTGGCAAATCGCTGCCGATGTCTGGAGCTGCCCCAGCTTTACCGAGCTGGCGCGCGATGGCCAGGAAGTGGAGCGCTGGAACCTGCTGCACCCGCTGGAAACCCCCAAAACCGCTTTTGTCGCCCAGCAACTGGCCGCCCATGCTGGCCCGGTGGTGGCTTCGACCGATTACGTCAAAGCCTTCCCGGAGCAAATTCGCCCGTACATCCCCAAAGGCCGCAGCTTCAAAGTGCTGGGCACCGATGGCTTTGGCCGCTCGGACTTCCGCACCAAGCTGCGCGAGCACTTTGAGATCAACCGCCACTACATCGTGGTCGCAGCCCTCAAATCGTTGGCCGACGAAGGCAAGCTGCCCGTCACCAAAGTGGCCGAAGCGATTGCCAAATACGGCCTCAAAACCGACAAGATCAACCCCCTGCACGCTTAATTGGAGAAGACAAAGTTATGGCACTCGTAGAAATTAAAGTACCGGACATTGGCGACTTCGACAGCGTGGGCGTGATCGAAGTGCTGGTCAAAGCGGGCGACACCATCAAGGTGGAGCAATCCTTGGTCACCGTCGAAAGCGACAAAGCCTCGATGGAAATCCCCTCCAGCCAAGCGGGCGTGGTCAAAGAGCTGAAAGTGGCCCTGGGCGACCAAATCCGTGAAGGCAGCGTGCTGCTGCTGCTGGAAACGGCGGACAGCGCCACTGCTCCCAAAGAAGAAGCTGCTAGCGCACAGCCTGCCGAAGTTTCCACGGCAAAAGCACCTGAAACCAAAGCAGAACCAGCGGTAGCTACTTCGGTAAATGATCCGGTAGCCACTACGGTAACTGCAGCAGACACCACCGTGGACATCCGCATCCCCAATATCGGCGACTTCCAAGACGTGGCCGTGATTGAACTGCTGGCCAAGGTGGGCGACACCGTGGCCGTGGAGCAATCGCTGTTTACGGTCGAATCGGACAAAGCCTCGATGGAAATCCCCTCGCCCGCAGCGGGCACCATCGTTGCCTTGACCGTTCAGCTGGGGGACAAAGTGAACGTGGGCGACGTGGTCGGCCAGATGGCCGTGCAAGGCGCTGCTGCACCTGCACCTGCAGCACAAAATACGGCTCCAGCGCCCGCCGCTGCTGCGCCTGCAGCTCCTGTTGCAGTAGCACCTGTGGCTGCGCCCGTGGCCGTTGCTGCCGCTGCCGTGCCAGCGCACAACCCCAGCGTGGCACCGTCGGCCCAGCTGCCGCACGCCTCGCCCTCGGTGCGCAAATTTGCGCGCGAACTGGGCGTGCCGCTGGCCGAGGTCAAAGGCTCGGGCCAAAAGGGCCGCATCACCCAAGAAGACGTGATGGCCTTCACCAAGTCCGTCATGGCCGGTGCCGTGCAAACCGCCGCGCAAGCGGCCACAGCCCCCAAGGCGGCCCCTGGGGCGGGCGGCAACGTCGGCGGTCTGGAAGTGCTGGCCTGGCCCAAGGTGGACTTTGCCAAGTTCGGCGCCGTCGAGCGCAAAGAGCTGTCGCGCATCAAAAAGATCAGCGGCGCCAACCTGCACCGCAACTGGGTGATGATTCCCCACGTCACCAACAACGACCTGGCCGACATCACCGAGCTGGAAGCCTTCCGCGTGCAAACCAACGCCGAAAACGCCAAGGCCAAGAGCGATGTGAAAGTCACCATGCTGGCCTTTGTGATCAAGGCCGTGGTGGCGGCGCTGAAGAAATTCCCCGAGTTCAACGCCAGCCTGGATGGCGACACCCTGGTCTATAAGCAGTACTACCACATCGGTTTTGCCGCCGATACGCCCAACGGCCTGGTGGTGCCGGTGCTGAAAAACGCCGACCAAAAAGGCATCCTGCAAATCAGCCAAGAAATGGGCGAGCTGGCCAAAAAAGCGCGCGACGGCAAGCTGGGCGCGGCCGACATGCAAGGCGGCTGCTTCTCGATTTCGTCGCTGGGCGGCATTGGTGGCACGCACTTCACCCCCATCATCAACGCGCCGGAAGTGGCCATCCTGGGCCTGTCCAAGAGCGCCATGCAGCCCGTGTGGGACGGCAAAGGCTTCCAGCCGCGCCTGATGCTGCCGCTGTCGCTGTCGTACGACCACCGCGTTATCGACGGCGCTGCCGCCGCCCGCTTCAACGCCTACCTGGGCGCGGTGCTGGCCGACTACCGCCGCATCCTGCTGTAAGAAAGGGCCGCACACTATGGCAAGCATTGAAATTCAAGTGCCCGACATCGGCGACTTCGACGAAGTGGGCGTGATCGAAATCCTGGTGCAGCCCGGCGATACCATCGCCGTGGAACAAAGCCTGATTACCGTGGAGAGCGACAAAGCCTCCATGGAAATCCCGTCCAGCCACGCCGGCGTGCTCAAGGCGCTCACCGTCAAGCTGGGCGACAAGGTCAGCAAAGGCAGCATCATTGCCACCCTGGAGCTGGCCGAGGGCGCAGGGCAGGGTGATGCTCCCAAAGCAGAAGCTGTTTCCGCAGGAAATGCAAGTAATTCGGATGTAAAAGTATCTGAAAACAAGGCAGAGACGGCGGTAACAGCTCCCGTACCTGTAGCAAGCAGCTTTTCGGGCAATGTCGACCTGGACTGCGACGTGCTCGTGCTGGGCGGTGGCCCCGGCGGTTATTCCGCCGCCTTCCGCGCCGCCGACCTGGGGCTGAAAGTCGTCATCGTCGAGCGCTACGCCACCCTGGGCGGCGTGTGCCTGAATGTCGGCTGCATCCCCTCCAAGGCGCTGCTGCACGTCGCCGCTGTGATGGACGAAGTGCAGCACCTGGAAGTGGCGGGCATCCAGTTTGGCGCGCCGCAGGTCAATATCGACCAGCTGCGTGGCCACAAGGAAAAGGTCATC
>OCVT010000796.1_pt1 | contig 13200 bp, 11 predicted proteins | sample 1539111 | NCBI WGS metagenome assembly OCVT01 (sample SAMEA3991482, study PRJEB22521) | metagenome | biome: anthropogenic terrestrial biome; feature: sewage plant; material: raw primary sludge | place: Sweden | collected 2012-09-26 | reverse complement strand
ATTGATGATTTATTTTAACCTCCCTTAGAAATTGTTTTAGCTCAAGTTTGAATCAGGTTCAAGCGTTTATTTTTGAATAAATATTTCACTTTGTGGTGCAAATTATCCTGTTTTGTGAAGAGTCGTTTTTATGAAGCAGACTTTGTGCCAAGTCTAAATAAGAATGTTCAGCATAAAAAAAGACCTTAATCTTTCGATTAAGGTCTTTAAAATTTTGGCGGTGAAAGAGGAAGCCGAAAAAAAATTTTAAGTAATTGAATTGTATAATTATTAATTTTGAAAATCTCAAATATACCGACAAATATACCGACAAGTGAAAAAAGTTTGAATGCTCATGCACGTGTCGTCAATTCGATTCCTTATTTCTCGATTCGGGTATTTTTGAATATAGAATTGAGTTATTAGCTAAAAAAAATATAAGTAGTTTTACTGTTTTCTTCCGACCTGCTTTTTACTGGTCGAGTAAGTCTAATAGCGGAGGGGGGTAGATATTTCAGCTTGATAAATCGCCTACTGATATTAGTAATTTAGATGCCAGTCGACACAAACGAAAATAGCGCGATTTAAAATATGCACTCAGCACTTTTCTTTATTGATTTAATCATAGCTGAACTATGATAATGTTGCTCAAGTTTTAAACCTCTATCATCGCTGAAAAGCCTCCATGCCTACTAATAAGCATGGGGGCTTTTTCAATTCCGTGATGCAGAATATTTCTAATTGTTTGATAGCTAATTTCACCCCCTGTAATAGTGATATTTTGCCAATCCCTTATTAAAAAAAATATCTTTTGCTGACTTGCATCATGGGGTTAATTCCTAAAAGGCTGAATTAACCCTGATTTTTTTTGATAAAATTACACAAGGTATTGTTTTATATAGATAATATACGGCGTAAGTGATAGGTATTAAAAAAAGGCTCGTTTTAAGCCTTTTTCTTGGTAGTTTATGCCAATAAGAATACGGCGTTCTGGTTGGATGTGGGGTGACAAAAGAGGGATTGCAGATAGCTAGTTATAGCTAACTTATGACTAGGTTTAGCTATAGGTGTACCCAATCGACACGTTATCTATGTCATGTTGATCTGTTGCTAATTTATCGACACGTCATCTATTTATTCAGTTGTGATGAAAATACCCATGACAGGTGATTGAATCTGCATGGTGATAATGACCATTCAGCTATAAAAAAGGCCCTAATTAGGCCGTACCAATTTGTCGCTTTGCTTTAAACTTTCATATTTAGCCATATATACTAAATGTAAGGGTATGTATAATGCCTTGCCTTTCGGTGATGGTTGTTGTACTTGTTGGACAACAATTATAAATCTCGATAGCCAGTTAGGCTCAGTGTGGACTGTTTTTCCGCATCTACTTATAGGAGGTACAGCATGGCTCATACTGCACTTCAAGTTGCAAATAGGATTATTGAGTTAGGTCGATCTAAGCATCCTCCTCAATACTACACTCCTATGCAGCTATTAAAACTCGTTTATATTGCTCATGGTTGGACACTTGGTATTTGTGCTACTCCATTGATTACCGAACAAGTTGAAGCATGGAAATATGGACCAGTAATCCCTGATCTATACCAGCATGTAAAAAAATATGGTTCTAGTTCTATTTTTGATGAAAAGCTTGGTAATTTCTGGAATTCTCAGAGTGCTGAATTTTCTAAAGATGAAGATGCTATTCTTAACTATGTAATAGATACATACGGCAGTATTGACGGTATTCAGTTATCTCAAATAACCCATGCTTCAGGTACCCCTTGGTCAGCTACTTTTAGAAATGGTTGGGGTGATGTTATTCCAACTGACCTAATTGCACATCATTATCGCCAACTCTTAGAAAAAGTTCGTTCAAATGTTAGAACAACAACTTAATAATAATGATGAAAATCAATCTGTAGAGTCCGTTCTCGACGCCCTTAGAGGTTATGGTCGACCACCTGAGAATGGTGAAATTCTACCTTCTTCTTCCGCACCTAGTGTGGAAGAAGAAATGGTTAGCTATGGGAATAAAACATTAGAAGAAGATGCTGCGAAGCAAGAGCATGCTAGAAACCAAAAATGGAAAAATCACTTTAATACAGCTTTCATTATTGCCTTTTGGTTCTTATGGTCTTGTTTTATTTTAATGGTTTTTGCATTAATTTTTCATTGGGTAATGCCAGATACATGGCATTGGCTCAAGCCAGAACAACTAGATAAAATTAAAACCGTTATTATGGCTGCTTTAGTATCAAAAGCTATCACCAATCAACAAGAGAAATTAAGTAAATTTAATTAGACTGTGCCGATCTAAACCAATCTAAAGCCATTTATTCAGTTGTGATACAAATTCCCATGACTGGTGATTAAATCTGCATGGTGATAATGACCATTCAGCCAATAAAAAGCCCCATTAAAGGATAATGCCAGTCAGTTAAGAAATTGATTGGCATTTTCTTTTTTAAATTCATGACTGTATTTGATATGTAGGAAAGTCGTCCGCAACTGTTTGAGGCAGGACTACATAAAAAAATGATTGTTTCTGCGACGAATTTTCTGGTTGATGGTGGTTGACGAGTTTTGCGGATGACAAATGCCTTTGGTTACTTTGGGCGAAACCAAAGTAACAAATGAGCTGCAAGAGTTTGATTTAAAACGGTAAGACTCCGCCATGAATTACGAAAAAATTAAAGAGTTTATTTCTAAACTCCTTAACTGATCAGCATTACCCATTAAAGGGGCTTTTTTATTTCAGCATGATGCTGAGTTGCTTAATAAACTCCTCAGTATCAAGGAAGTAGTTTGGGTAAGCTTTTTTAAGCTGTTTAAGACTACCAACCGATACAAGAACAACATCTGAGTTAGGGTCATTCTTTGTCTTTTGCTCTCGAAGCTCGTACATTTGTTCCGCAAAATCAAGTTGTGCCTTGGTGAATGGGGTTAGGCTTACACGCCATATATCATCAACCCTAGACAGCTCAATTAAGTGGTAATCAGCTGATTCACTGGTCGCTGACTCAATATGCCGATTAGTGATACTTAAACCTCTAAGCTTGATAAATACTTGTAATTTCTGCTCAAGTAATCGAGCTTCTTCTTTAAGTTCATCAAGTGAATAATGGCTATACTCATCTAAAATTGGTGTTCCTTCTTTTATAGAGAAAAGCGCACTGGTTAGTTTAAAGAAAGTTTTAAAGTCCTCGCTGCCTTCGCCTGTCTTGAATGATGATTTTTCAACTATACCGAGGGTTTCGACTGCTGTTGCCCAAGCGTGCTGTAAATGAGTTCTGATCTGCAATTCAATACAAAGCCCATTTAATTCGGGATGAGTACGAGATTTATACTTAAATACTTGGTGTAAGCATCTATAACCGTCACTTTTAGGCTGTTGGATGTAATCTTTGGGAGGTAATTGCGGCTCGTGCTCAAAACGTCTATTAGATTGCAGTAAGTTCTCATAAAGCGCATAAACGTCTTTAGTCGATGATAAGACAATTCGCACACCTCCAATATCCTGCATCCTATCAAGTTTCATCCCATTGATACGTTGTAACTTGGAGATGATAGAAGGCAACCGCTTTAGACGTTGTGCAATGATAGCTTTCTTTAATCCTAGTGCCTCTACTTTACGTCTCAATGTGGCTTGAAATGTATTAATAGGATAAGAATGCAATGCACGCCACGTAGAAAGAACCTCAAGGGCTTCTGTGTGGTCCAATGATGGGTCTTTAAGTTTATCGCCTGCTTTCCTTACTGAGCTTTTAGTAGGGACTTCCAAGGCATGTTGTGTCATGTTCGCACCCAATTTAAAAAATTACGCTAACTTGTAGTTATGTTTGGCTATATGGGAGTATATAGCAGTATATAACCATATTTAACAATATTTAGTGATTAAACCACTACACAATAACTCACAATAATTGCAGCTCATCAGCTCTAATCTCTGTCACTTCCCGATCTATTCCGCTTTGGTCTTTCCACTTCCTTGTACGCAATGAACCCTCTATATAAACCTTTCCGCCTTTCTTGAGGTACTTACATCGCAATCTCGGCTAATCGGTTGCTGGTGATAATTCTGTGCCATTCTGTAGCCTGTTTGTGTTCACTTGTAGGATATCTTACCAATACTCTGTCGTTACAATGCTGAATGAAGTAATACTGCCACCGTTGGGGAAATTCTTTGTTTCAGGGTCACGGCGTAATACCCCCATTACAGTTACTCTATTTAAATTTGCCATTGGCTTAATCTCAATTTATATATTTTTCTCTGAAAGTCTGACTAAATGACTAAATCGCTCTGTAACCATTGATATATAAAGCTCTGTATTTAGCAGTCACCTAAAACCCATCTGACTAAGCGACTAAATGAAATAATGATTTAAGGTTTTGCTTAGTCACTTAGTCATTTAGTCAAAACATGACTGCTAAATGTAAGCCCTTTAGTAGCAAGGCTTTCAGGCTCATTTAGTCACTTAGTCACATTTCTACTAAACATGGGTGAATTACAACGTATCTTGTCCGTCCTATAGATTCGATCTTGATATAGTTTGAATCTATCAACTGCTGTATAACCATCTCCAAAAGGTTTTTATTCTTTTGCATCGGTCTAGGGCATGAGGTTTGCACATTTGAATACGCTATGCGGTCGGTCTTTTGTTCATTGCACTTTTTGACAAGCCATTTAATTAAACGCTCTGCATCACTTTCGGTTTTAACCTCAATATCTGCATACATTGCCCATTCATTTAAAGAATGCTTAACGACCTCACAAGCCCCTTTGAGGGTTTTGGCATCAATCCACTGCAAGCCCTCAAAATAAGCAAATACAGTAGCTAGACGGCGCGCTAATTGACTGGCACGACTGGCGAACGCTTGCAGATACTCATAGCGTTTTCCTTTGCCTTGAAGCACCTCAAACATATTATAAAATTCTTGATCTATCTCTCTTGCCTCATCGTTCATAGGCAGAACATAACGCCCATTGTGTAGCTCATGCTCGGCTTTTACGTGTGGGCAGTCATCAAGTAGATATTCGCATCGCGTCCAGTAGGCTATAAGCCTATGGTCTGTGCTTGCGCTCTTATTTCTATAAATTGCATCCTGTAGGCGTGTGCCTGCTAGGTTTTCGGGAATGGTTAGAATGAATCTAGGTAAAAAACCTTGTCCCCTTAACACTGGGTCTTTTAATGCCTCTGCTAGAACTTCATGTTGTCCCTGTAGGTTGAATGTGAGCCGAACGTCATAGGCCCGACCACTGCCGTTTAAATTAGATTTAGATCGAGTACGTTCCACAAAACCATCATCGAATAACTTGGCATAGCCTCCTAGTGCTTGGTTACGTGTATCGGCTTTCATGCTATGACCGCCAAAAAATTGACCTGCCTCATCACTGGCAATGGACGCATTATTTAAAACGCCATCAATAAAAAGCCCTGCAATAGATTCAAGGGTTATATCGCTGTATAGGGTGCTAGGGTCATTTGGTGGCGGATTCTCTGCACAATATGCCTCACGGTCTTTTTTAGGTAACCCAGCCTGTCCGCTTTTCCATTGCTCAAGGTCTTGGCGATATGCCTCGTACTGTTTACGCTCATACTTAATGATTGCCTGATCTGCTAGGTTTCGGCTTGTACTCTTACGACTTCCGCTTTGTCCCTCAGTCAGTAAAAATAAACTGCATGGCTCTCCCTGTGCATTGAATGGATGGGGTGCATTTACTTTAGCTTGGGCAATATGTGACATTGCACCAATGACACATTGGGCCGTCATTGCAATTGGTGATTGCACATGCTCAGAAATGGCCTTTACTGCATCTTGTGCAAGTGGTGGCAGTGCATGGATGGGATACGGATTTAAAGTAGTTTCTGATTGAGATAACGGCAATAACTCAGCCCACTCAGTAGGCTTGCTTAACAGCTCTATAGCTTCCTCAATAAATTCCTGTAACACACTTAATTCTTCATACTGGTTCAATTTGATCTGAAATTCACTTGCACCAATTTTTAAATATTCGCTCAGTAATCTAACTACTGTGTTTTGCTCCAATGCTTTGAATGGCTCAAGGTGCATTTGCTCAGGTGTGACAGGCAGATATAATTTTGTATAGCCTGCCTTCGATAACTGATTAATCACAAATTTAATCTGCTCAAAATCAAACGGCTTGAGTTCTGTTTTATGGCTGCTGCATAGGGTAGGCAATACGACCAATACAACGGCGTACCCAGTCTGTGCGACTTTAAAGAATGCCTCTAGGCTGTACGTGATAATGACAGGCTTGGCATGGTCAAAATCGCCATACCTTGCAAAGCCTCTAGCCAATCCATTAGGCATGACAGCCACACGCTGCCCATCTTGCATGACTGCACACTGTACAAGCTCCATTTGTCCATCATAGACAGGTAGAATCAAAGGCTGTTCATAACTAACGCCGTTTATATCTACATTGGTTTGGCCAACATAAATGGGCTGCTCAGGACTGCCAAAACGCTGTATTAATGGATGTGATGAATAAGAATCATTAAACGATACAAGCTGTGTGCATTCGTTTAAAATGGTATCGGGTGTTATTAGTTCTTTGGGGTGGTCATAATCAAGCATTGTGACTACCCCGCATTATTATTTAATAAAGAAATACGCTCATTATGTTTCTTTTGCCATTTAGCCCAGAACACACAAGAAACAGCTTCCATTGCCTGATCAATACGCAAAGTCCCTGTAATAAAATTAAAACTACAATCAGGATATTTTAACTGAGCCTCATTCTTAAACTGGTTAGCTTCCTCAATAGAGTAAAAAGGAATATTCCAGTTTCCTAGAGGATAGGCAATATCGCTATCTGCAAGTCCTACGGCGATATAAAAGCAATAGCGTTTGTTATCTGCCATTGCATCAATCCATGCTTGGATTCTTTCTTTTGATTGATATTCAGGATTAACAAATGATTCAGTATTAATTTGATTAAGCACGATTACTCTCCCCATACTTTTTTTAGCATTGAGGAAATACGCTTAAATAGTCTCTGTTTGTGTGCAAAGTCTGCGGACTGGATGCGTTGGCGTGTAATTTGATGGATATTTTTAGGCATGAGAATGCGCTCCTAGTGAAATAGAAGCTTTGCCGATTACTGTCAAATAATGGTGGCAAAGCTGAAAAGGGTTGACAGACAGGCTCACTAGGTTACCTGCACACCCGAAGGTGTCCCTCTCCAGCTCCGCCATAAAATGCGAACGCATAGAGGTATTACACACAAAAAAAGCCCGATGCGGACTATGTGCGCCTAGTGAGAATTTGCAGTCTGTCAAAACTGATTCATCATGTGAATGAACGGTCTTAGAATAAACAGAACTTTTTATACTTGCAAGAATTAAGCAAATCACAACAAAACAAATGCCCATTAATAAACCTTTAATAAGGTCAAAAAATAAATTCTTCACAGTTCTACTCCTCTGTATTCATAGCGAGCATATGTGCCAGTGCGCTTACTATTGCGCTCACGATGGGTCACTATGTCATAGCCTGCATCGCGTAGCTTTAGGATGACTGCGCTTAAACGGTAGCAACCGAAAAGGTCGATAGCCTCTGCTTGTGAAATGGTTTCACCTTGCTTGAGATGGTCTAAAACTTGCTGCAATTGGGTGCTATTCATGTTCTTGCCCTCACTGGATCGGGTTCACGTTGGCATTAATCAAAAAGCCATCAGTAGAAAGCTCAAGTTCTTTGTGCTGCTGCATCGTGTTTAAGCCTCCAAACCTTTCGAAGCCATCCATGCTTCAATATCTTCAATACGCCATGCAGTGATGCGCTCGGTTAACTTGATCGGGGCAGGGAACTCGCCAGTACGTACTTTCTCCCATATAGTTGTTTCACCCATTGGGAGTAAGCCTTGACGCTCAGGACGTGCTTTAATGATTCGAGTTGTCCCATCTTTGGCGGTGTACTTGCGTTCCTTGCGTGGTGCAGTAGTCGCAAGGTGCGACATGCGGTAAAAACCTTTTGGTGCTGTAGTTTGTTGATGAGTAGACATAAAAAAACCTCTAACTATGTGCAGTAGTGCAACGGCGTTAGAGGTAGTTTGCTTTTGTTAGTTATGGAAAAACGGATTAGCGTATTTCTTAAAAAAATCGGAAAAAATCAAATGTTGAATTCTTCCATATTTTTTAATGCAAATAACTCTGCAATTTCTTTGCTTTTAGGGTTAAACAATTTCATAACAAGAGGTTTAAGTGTTTTTCTAATAAATTCTCCATCATAGCCTCCAGTTGGATATAGCACATGAGAATAAACTGATTGTTTAATCTTATTGCCTGTAATGTGTTCCCATATTTTTAAATCAAGATAGGCTAGAATTTGATAGAGATGCACTTTCTGCAAAATGCTTTCACCTGAATTTTTTATATAAAAATCTGAGTCTAAATTTTCTTCTTGGATGATTTTGTTGGTTTTAATCCTTTGGGCAGTGAGCCACTTTTCGAACTGTTCTTTTAAGAGGTGATCTGGGCATGATAAGTCTACAGATATCAATGGTTTAATAGAATAAGGGTGTTCATTATAAATTTCTGATTCATATTCATTAAATGATTGTGTGCAGAATTGATGTAGACCTTCATAATCTTTATTTGTTATTGATTCAAAAGGGTTTATCTTTTCATGTTGACGGTATTCTTCTAGTTCCTCATCGTTTAATTCATCTAAAAGTTCATCTTTATAGTAATCAAAAAATTCTGATTGTAGATAAAGATTTATACCATTTGGCAACATAGCGTATTTTTCGCCAATTTCATAAATCGTTGCATCTTTAATAGGTTCAATTAGGGCATGTTGAAGGTATTCATCTAAGACTGTTTGAGTACAGTAATGCCACGCTAAAATATGCTGCTTAAGGACAGCATTATCGACTAATGGTTTTTTTAATAGAGGATCTAAGCATAATTCTGAAAATGCATAGTTAACTGAATCATTTTTTTTATTTAAAGCTGTTGGAATTTTGCCACAATATTGATTCATCACTATTTCTACGTTATGTACGTCTAGATCTGGAATTGCTTCAAATAAACTAAATGTTTTAAAAGAGGCCTTAATTTCGTATGGATATTCAAAATCTTCATCTGTAATTAGATTAAATAAGGTTTTTCTAACAATAATTTGAGATAAAACATTAGTTGCTGTGATTTCTTCTTTTGCTGGCTGATAGTTTTTTAAATCAAACCACATTGGTAATTCTGAAATAGACTTTATAAAAGCCATTTTTATGCCTCCCACAGCATACCCAATATGTTGTTAAGTCAATCGGATTGGGTGTCCGACTTTCGGTAGCTAACCTAGACTTAACGATTTTAATAATACCGAAAATTATGCGGTCTTGCTGTTCTGTTTAAAGAGAATCAAATTTTCACTTTCATCATTTGGCTTAAACTTCGATACATCTCCCCCCTGACGAAGTGTGTCCAGATAATCCGACCATAGCTGCATCATTTCACGTCTACGGCGTAAAAACTTAGTTCGGTTGTAAGCTGTACCGTTTGGGTCTTTAACCTTGTGTGCAAGCTGGTGTTCCACAATATCGGTTCTGTATTCAATTTCTTCATCGAGCAATGTTCTCGCCGTTGCTCTGAATCCGTGTGCTGTGTGCTTTCCTTTAAAACCTAACCGCTTTAATACTTGGGTCAATGTTTCTGTACTCATGCACTCAGATGAAGTTTTGACACTTGGGAATACATATTTTGAAGTTGTCCGTAGTTCCTCCAGTTGCTTGAGAATGTCATAAGCCTGAATTGATAGCGGAACAATGTGTTCTTGATTTGTTTTACTTGCAGCAAATGACAAGCATCTGCTTTCAAAATCTACCGATTCCCATAGTAAGCCGCGTATCTCATTTGGACGCTGGTAGATATATGCCGATAACTTTAATGCCAGCTCGGTTCTGATCCGCGTACGTGGAAAGTCTTTAGTTAAACGCCACGCTTTACAAAGTAGCTCGGCCAGCTCTTTTTCATCCGTCACGGCATTGTGATTGCCTTTGATTGGCTGAGGTAGGCTAATGTCTGGAGCAGGATTATAAGTGATGATACGGCGCTTTAATGGAAGCTTAAGCACCATGTTTATAATTGACTTCACACGTCTGGCCGATTCAAGTGCATCACGTTCAACAAGTGCATCGGTTACATCGCGCTCCAGTTGCTCGGTGGTCAGTTGCGTCACTGGTAGCTTGCCAATGAAAGGGAGAATGTCTTTTTCAAGTTTGCGTATTGTTTCCCGATCCGTTTTACCTTCACGTCTGCGAATCTCTAACCATTCCTCAGCAAATTTACTAAAGATATTTTCAAAGGTTTCGATCTGCTCACGTTTTTTATTATTGCGCTGTTCGGCTGGGTCGATACCGTCTGCCAGCATTTTTTTAAATTCATCACGTTTGATTCTTGCTTGTTCCAGACTAACCGTTGGATAAGTGCCGATAGCAAGGGTGTTATATTTTTGCGTCACTGGTCGGCGGTAATCCATGCGCCAGTATTTAGCTTCGGATTCATCAACTAACAAATACAGGCCACCGCCGTCAGGGTGTCTTTGCTTCTTTGCCCCATTCACATCAAAGCTCAGATTCTTGACACCTTTAGCAGTCAGCTTATTAGACTGTTTTGCCATTTCTGGTTTCTCCTAGTTGTCGGTATAAAATCGGCGCTTTTTTGAGTTGTGGTCAAAATTTGGCTGATTCTGATTTATACCGACAAATATACCGACAAAGTTGTCGGTATACTACCGTTATCCATCGTAGTGTATCGGGCATAAAAAAAGACTCAACCCCTTTAGAATCAAGTCTTTTACACTACGGCGGACTACCGTAAACATCGAATTTGGCGGTGAAAGAGGGATTCGAACCCTCGAAACGCTATAAACGTTTACACACTTTCCAGGCGTGCTCCTTCAGCCACTCGGACACTTCACCATGGCGGAGGATAATATCGAAAAACATAGCCATCGACAAGGTGAAACAATTGAATTCGAGCAAAAGTTTTAGCTCAATGATATGATTCGCAAAAATAGTGTCGATAATTGAAGACAAGCTTATGCAAAGTACTGCAAAAAAAGCCGCCTTGCCTGCGATGACCTTGGCAGCATTAGGGGTCGTGTTTGGGGATATTGGAACCAGTCCACTCTATGCATTGAAAGAATCCTTCCACGCTGCACATGGCTTGGGCATCACCCCTGCAAACGTATTGGGTATTTTGTCCATTATCTTCTGGACCATGACCATGGTCATTACCATTAAATATTCTGCAATTGTAATGCGTGCAGATAACAATGGTGAAGGTGGGATTATGGCTTTGCTTGCACTCAATTTGCGCAATACCAATTTTAGCCATCGGAAAAAATTACTGTTAATTTCGATTGGCTTTATTGGGGCTTCACTATTTTTTGGGGATGGGATCATCACCCCAGCCATTTCAGTCTTGTCTGCCGTAGAAGGCTTATCCATCGCAACCGATGCACTTGACCCTTATATTGTGCCGATTGCAATTAGTATCGTCACTGCTGTATTTGTCATGCAAAAGTATGGGACAGCCTTTGTTGGTAAGTTCTTTGGCCCACTGACCTTATTGTGGTTCTTCTCTCTCGGTCTTCTTGGGATTTCGAGCATTATTCAAACGCCTTTGGTTTTGGGCATGCTGAGCCCACATTGGGCATTTCAGTTTATCGTGACCAACCCTTTAATGGCCTTTTTCATTATGGGTGCGGTAGTGTTGACCGTCACAGGTGGCGAAGCCCTGTACGCAGATATGGGACATTTTGGTCCTGTGCCGATTCGTTTGGCTTGGTTTATTGTGGTTTTGCCGTGTTTACTGCTTAATTATGCAGGACAAGGTGCATTGCTGTTGCGTGATCCGACTGCGATTGAAAATCCATTTTACCTGTTGGTGCCAGAGTGGGGCTTGTACCCAATGATCTTCTTGGCCACTATGGCCGCCGTTATTGCTTCACAGGCCGTAATTTCAGGGGTCTTCTCTTTAGCGCGTCAGGCCATTCAATTGGGTTATTTACCACGTTTAAATGTGAAGCATACTTCAGATTCGGAACAGGGGCAGATTTATGTACCTTTACTGAACTGGATATTGTTGGCATCGATTATTGTCTTAATTTTAATCTTCCAAACCAGCTCACAGCTTTCGCATGCCTATGGTCTGGCGGTCACCATGACCATGTTGTGTGACACCTTATTGATTGCGGTATTTATTCGTTATACATGGAAATGGAGCATGCCAAAATTGGTGTTGCTGATTATTCCATTCCTTGTTTTAGATTTGGTCTTGGTGAGCGCGACCTCACTTAAAGTATTATCGGGCGGTTGGGTTCCATTGCTGATTGGCGGTATTGCATTCATGTTATTAATGACATGGAAACAAGGTCGCGAGTTAACTTTTGCCAAGCTTCAGCAAGATACATTGCCACTCGATTTATTTGTACAAAGTATTGGTGATCAAGCCAATTGGGTTGAAGGCGAGGCGGTCTTTTTAACAGGAACGCCGACCGTTGTGCCACATGCCATGTTGCACAATATGAAGCACAATAAAGTACTGCATCAAAAGAACATTATTCTCACCGTTAAAATTCAAGATGTTCCTTATGTGGAAGAGTCTGATCGCTTCCATGTCGAAACCATGAATCAGCATTTCTATCGTCTTGAATTGTACTATGGCTTTAAAGATGAAATGAACATTCCACAAGCACTTGAAGCGGTGTATCAAGCGATTGAGCTGGAATATAACTTAATGCAGATCAGCTTCTTTGTATCGCGTGAACGGATTATCAGTACCGTGGGTGATGGTATGGCGCCGTGGCGTGAAAAGCTCTTTATCTCAATGCAACGGAATACCAGTCCTGTGAGTGACTTCTATCAGATTCCACCAAACCGTGTGGTTGAACTCGGTAGTCAGATCGAGATTTAAAACCTCAATAAAAAAACCAGCGCATATGCTGGTTTTTTTTGGAGGATAAATCAGCTGAAGTCTTAGTTCATTGGATCATTTACAGGTGCTTCAGGCATCGCTTGGACAGGCTGTTCTGCTGAAGCATCAGGAAGTGCCTGTGCAGGGGCATCAGGTGATGGCAGTGAATCAGGCTCAACCGCATTGACGGGTGCCTCTGCTGATGAATCTAATTGAGGTGCAGCAGCTGGGGCAGCATTCATGTCTGCATTTGCCGTGGGTGCGACAGCAT
>OCVT010000795.1_pt1 | contig 13204 bp, 10 predicted proteins | sample 1539111 | NCBI WGS metagenome assembly OCVT01 (sample SAMEA3991482, study PRJEB22521) | metagenome | biome: anthropogenic terrestrial biome; feature: sewage plant; material: raw primary sludge | place: Sweden | collected 2012-09-26 | reverse complement strand
GGCGTAGGAATAAGAGGATATATGAAAAACGGTCCTGTGACAATATTCAAGGTTTCAGGTAATCTTGGCAGACACTTCGCCGAAGAGGGAAAACTAGTGTGCAGTCAAGCTAAACCAAACTTATGCCGTACACAACAAGTGATACAACTTGACAATGCAGAGAAGGCAAACTACTTCCTCACAAATCCAATAGGCAACCATCATATAATTGTTCCAGGAAACATGAAAAGTCTATTTGATGAATTTATGAAAACAGAAGAGCAATAATATCATTTTGCAACTTTATATAATAAAATAATATATAAACAAAAGTATTTACACGTTTTTTTAGTAAATTTGCATCGTCATCAAATGAATTAATGACAAACAACGAATTAAACAACGGAAAGATATACTACTGATGAAGAAAGAACTGAAACTTTCAACCCTCTGCGTTAGGGCAGGATGGGAACCTAAAAACGGAGAACCAATAGAGGTTCCAGTGTACCAAAGTACAACATTCAAATATGATAACTCTGAAGAAATGGCGATGCTCTTCGACTTAAAGAAAGACGGCTATTTCTACAGCAGACTGCAAAATCCTACTAATGACGCTGTTGCAAAGAAGATTGCAGCATTGGAAGGTGGTGTGGGAGCTGTGCTTACATCAAGCGGACAAGCAGCTAACTTCTACGCTCTGTTTAATATATGCGAAGCAGGTGACCACGTAGTTGCGTCAAATGAGATCTACGGCGGTACTTTCAACCTGTTTGGAGTGACTCTGAAGAAATTAGGAATAGGATGTACATTCGTTAATCCTGAAGACAGTGAGGAAAACATTATGAAAGCTTTCAAACCAAACACAAAAGCAATGTTTGGTGAAACGATCTCAAACCCAGGATGCAACGTACTGGATATTGAGAAATTCGCAAAGATAGCTCACAAAAACGGCGTACCATTGATTGTAGACAATACTTTCGCCACACCTATTAACTGCCGACCTTTTGAATGGGGATGCGACATCGTAACTCATTCAACAACAAAATACATGGACGGTCATGCTGCAACAATAGGCGGAGCAGTAGTAGACAGCGGTAACTTTGACTGGGACGCAAACGCAGAGAGATTTCCCGGACTATGCACACCAGACGAATCCTATCACGGACTGACATATACAAAGAGTTTCGGCAAGATGGCATATACCACAAAACTAGTGGCACAAATAATGCGCGACCTTGGAAGTACACAGTCACCACATAATGCATTCCTTATCAATCTGGGACTGGAAAGTCTGCACCTGCGAATGGCTCAGCATTGCAAGAACGCACAGCGCATCGCAGAATTCCTGTCTGCCGACCCTAGAGTTGCATGGGTACACTACTGTGGACTTGAGAATGACCGCAATCATGAACTAGCAAAGAAATATCTGCCAAACGGTTCATGCGGTGTAATCGCATTCGGACTGAAGGGCGACAGAGAGACAGCTATAAAATGGATGGACTCACTAGAATTGATAAACATTGTTACACATGTTGCAGACTGTCGCAGTTGCGTGCTTCATCCAGCAAGCCACACACACCGTCAGTTATCAGATGAGCAGTTGCGCCAAGCAGGTATAGCTCCAGACCTTATCCGACTTTCTGCAGGAATAGAAGACAGCGACGATATACTTGACGACATTAAACAAGCGTTGGATAAAATCTAACGCCAATGTTAAGGACATATCAAACGTATGATTGAGAAAAATGAATAATTTCCTATTAGATATGAAAATAATTAATATTTAATTGTTATCTTTGCAGCGTTAAATCAAACATAATTATAAATATATGGACGATTATCACGCGGAAACTTTTAATTTATAGGCGTGAGGATTTAGTTGAGCTAATCCCCACACCTAGGATTTAATTTACGGAGATTAGCTGCAATGAGAACATATTGGAACATTAGCGAAAATTTGAGCGCCCTTAAAGAGTGGCAGCCCAATTGTTGGATACAGGTTACATGCCCAACAGACGAAGATCAGGAATATCTTGAAAATACTTTCAAAATACCGGATTACTTTCTATCAGACATTAGCGATACTGACGAGCGCGCACGTTATGAATATGATGACGGCTGGATGCTTATCATTCTTCGTATTCCCTACGTTAAGGAAGTTCGCTCACGCACGCCATACACTACTGTACCGCTTGGTATAATACACAAGCGTGATGTCACAATAACAGTATGCTATTACGAAACTAACATGATGATAGACTTCGTGAGCTATCAGCAAAAAAGACGAGAGGGATTCACCGACTACGTGGACCTTATATTCCGCCTATTCCTTTCAAGTGCCGTTTGGTACCTTAAACGACTCAAACAGATAAACTCGTTAATTGAGAAAGCAAAGCATAATCTTGATCAGGGAGTGAACAATGAAAGCCTAATAGGACTAAGTCGTCTGCAAGATTCACTTACATATTTTATAACATCAATACGTGGCAACGAAAACCTTCTGCAAAAACTGAAGTTCAAACTTCAGGTGGATGAACTTGACGCTGACCTTATCGAGGACGTAAGTATCGAGATGACACAGGCACGCGAAACAACAAATATATATTCTGATATTCTGGAATCTACAATGGAAACGTATTCCAGCATTATCAATAATAACATGAACACGGTGATGCGTACTCTCACATCTGTGAGTATCATCATGATGTTCCCTACCCTGATAGCAAGTATCTTTGGTATGAACCTACTTAACGGTATGGAGAGAAATGAGTTTGGATTCATAATCGCAATCGTCATCTCTGTCTTTGTATCAGGTATCTCATGGTGGATTTTGCGTTACAAACGCCTACTATAAGGACTAAAAAGTAAAAAAAATCAATTTAAATTAGGAATTTACACTTTTTTTATTTAAGTTTGCAAGCTAATAATGATTGCAAAACGCAATGAAAATCAGTATCATAAACTAAACAGTGAAATGATGAACTCTCAAGAGAATACCCCTAACGAGGGAATATTAGATGGTGAACAGCAGAAGACAACAAATTCTGCTGAAGTAGAGTATTCAAATGAAACTCCAGCCGAGTCAAAAACATATAAGAGCAAGGCTGAAATTCTTGAACGTCTTAAAGAAATTGTTGGAAATGAAGAGAACCCTACAAAAGAGGAACTCGATAATCTGAAAACTACTTTCTACAAAATTCATATCACAGAACGTGACGCTAAGCAAAAAGCATATTTGGAAGCCGGTGGCGAGCCAGATAAATATGTTATGGTACCAGATGAGGATGAAGAAATATTCAAAGCTCAAATGAGTGTCATAAAAGAACGCCGCGCAAAGTTATTTCTTGAGCAAGAAGCTGAAAAACAAGAGAACCTACAGAAAAAACTCGATATTATTGAGCGCATAAAAGCTATGGTTACATCTCCCGACGAGGCTAACAAAAGCTATCAGGAATTCAAGGATTTACAGCAGAAATGGAAAGAAATCAGAACCGTTCCTGCAGACAGGGCTAATGAATTATGGAGAAACTATCAACTACATGTTGAACAATATTATGACTTGCTGAACCTAAATCGTGAAGCACGCGAATATGACTTTAAGAAGAATCTTGAAATAAAGCGACACATATGCGAAGCTGCTGAAAAACTTGCAGAAGACCAGGAAGTTATCAGTGCATTTCATCAACTACAGGAACTCCACCAACAATATCGTGAGACAGGTCCTGTTTCTAAGGAATTGCGCGAGGAAACTTGGAATAGGTTTAAGGCTGCATCTACAGTGATAAACAAGAAGCACCAACAACACTTCGAAGATTTGCGCACTAAGGAAGAAGACAACCTTAAGAAGAAGACTGCATTATGTGAACAACTTGAAGAAATCGTAAAAGCCGAAAATAATGGTGAAGGCGATTGGGACAAGCATACTAAGGAAATTATAGGTCTTCAGGCTGAATGGAAGAAGATTGGATTTGCACCACAGAAGATGAACGTGAAGATTTTTGAGAGATTCCGTGCATCTTGTGATGAATTCTTCGGCAATAAGGCTGAGCATTTCAAGGAAATAAAACAGCATTTCACTGAGAACGCAGAGAAGAAACAAAATCTGATAGAACAAGCTGAATCACTTCAAGACAGTACAGACTGGAAAACTACTACAGACAAGTATATTGAGCTGCAAAAGGATTGGAAGACAATAGGCCCAGTTCCAAAGAAACTAGGTGATGATTTATGGACTAAATTCCTTTCTGCATGCAATAAATTCTTTGAAGCACGCAATGCAGCCAATGCAGGTGCTCGCAACGAGGAGCACAGCAACTTAAACAAAAAGAAAGAGATTATTTCACAGTTAAAGGCTTTTGCGGAAGAAGTTTCAGATGACGCACAAGAAAAAGTTCAAAAGCTTGTAGAAGAATACAACAATATAGGACATGTTCCATATAAAGAAAAAGATAAACTTTATAAAGAATACCACGAGATTCTAGATAAGTTGTATAAAGAACTTCATATATCTATTGCTAAAAAGCGCATAGACAACTTCAGAAGCAACCTGAAGAATGCCGTTAAATTCGGTGAAGACGCAATCGATAACGAGCGTGGTAGACTTATGAGACGCTACGAAAGTCTGAAGCAAGAAATTATTACTTATGAGAATAATCTAGGTTTCCTTAATGCAAGCAGTAAGAAAGGTAACAACCTCGTTGACGAAATGAATCACAGGGTTCAAAAACTTAAGGACGATATGGAATTCATAAAGCAGAAAATTAAGACGATTGATGCTGAGAATTTCAAAAAGTAAAAACCTATAAAGAAAATGAATAATAACCGTATGGTTAACAAAATATAAAATACAATGATTTGATGACGAATAATTTGGAGGTTTCGCAAAAAGCTTCTATCTTTGCAGCATGTTTTTCATGGTATTAGATTATTAAGGTTAAGAGATTGGTTGTCGTGAGACAATCAATTTTTTTTTGTACCTACTTCAACAATCATTAAACAAATTATATTCAAGCAAAATACACAAACTATGCGTTGCAAAATTATCAAAGTTGCAAGATAAATCTTATTGTAATAGCTTGGATGGGAAACAAAAAAAAGCAACTCAAAAGAGTTGCTTTATAGTTGGGATACCCGGACTCGAACCAAGAACAGCAGAACCAGAATCTGCAGTGTTACCATTACACCATATCCCAATAATGATTGCATTTATCAGTGTTATTCTGAATTGCGTGTGCAAAGATAGTACTTTTTTATAAACTTGCAAAACTTTCACCAATTTTTTTTCATAAAAATAAGAAAAAAAACAAAATAGACTCTCTTTTGTTAATGTTATATCTATAATTTATGTACCTTTGTGACTGATATCAGACATTATATTATACACAACAAAAGAAATTCTATTAATGGAAACAACAAGTAAATTAGTTGAAACTATAACAAAAGGCATACAGGAGAAAAAAGGCGAATACATAACAATTGTAAACCTAACAAAAATAGATGGGGCAATTGCAAAATACTTCGTTATATGCCAAGGCAATTCATCAACACAGGTTGAAGCAATAGCCGGCTCTATAAGCGATACCGTACGCACTGAGACTAAGGAAAAGCCGATAAACGTAGCTGGACTTGGAAATAAAGAATGGGTGGCTATTGACTATTCAGATGTATTGGTACATATATTTTTGCCAGAGACACGCGAATACTATAATTTGGAAACATTATGGGAAGATGCCGCCATTACTAAAATACCAAATCTAGATTAGTCGTTTGGCACGTTATTTATATAATATCCGAAAACTAAAATTAGAATAAATGGACAATAAAAACAACCCTTTAAATAACAAAGACAAAAACGAGCCAAAGATGCCACGTTTCAATATGAACTGGCTTTATCTGGTCGTAGCCCTCACATTGGGAATTATTATTTTCTCTGGTGGAGGTAATATGCTAGCTGGTGACGGAGCAAGTCAGGAAGCTACATACACAAAGTTTAAGCAATATGTTGAGAAAGGATATGCCACCAACGTTGTAATAAACAAGGACAAGAGCACTCTTAAAATGTTTGTTAACCCCAAACATATACAGGATGTATTCCATAGAAATTCAAAACAAGTTGGCTCAAACCCATACTTAAACGTGAATTTCGGATCTATTGACGAACTGGAGAAATATCTAACTAAAGAACAACAGACAAGAAGAATTGTTGACTTCAGCTACGAGAATAACGACAGCAACGGTTTCCTTACGAACATCTTGTTCAGTTATGGACCATTTATACTTTTACTTGTATTCTGGTTCTGGATAATGAGACGAATGAGTGGCGGAAGCGGTTCCGGTGGAGGCAGCGGTATATTCAACGTTGGAAAAAGTAAGGCTAAACTTTATGAGAAGGCTGACGACCTTGGAATAACTTTCAAAGATGTAGCTGGACAAGAAGAAGCAAAACAAGAAGTTCAGGAAATAGTTGAATTTCTAAAGAACCCAAAGAAATATACAGAACTTGGAGGAAAAATTCCAAAGGGAGCATTGCTAGTTGGTCCTCCGGGAACAGGTAAGACATTGCTTGCTAAAGCTGTTGCCGGTGAAGCGGGAGTTCCATTCTTCTCAATGAGTGGATCTGACTTCGTTGAAATGTTTGTTGGCGTAGGCGCAAGTCGTGTACGTGACGTATTCCACCAAGCAAAGGAAAAATCTCCATGTATCATATTCATTGATGAGATTGATGCCGTTGGTAGAGCAAGAAGCAAGAATCCTTCAATGGGCGGTAACGACGAGCGTGAAAACACTCTGAACGCACTGCTTACAGAAATGGATGGCTTCGGAACAAATAGTGGTGTCATCGTACTTGCAGCAACAAACCGTGCAGATATGCTTGACAAGGCATTGCTGCGTGCAGGACGTTTTGACAGACAAATTAATGTAGATCTGCCAGATTTAACAGAACGCAAAGCTATATTCCAAGTTCATCTCAGACCATTGAAAATTGACGACTCTCTAGATCTAGACTTCCTTGCACGACAGACACCAGGATTCTCAGGTGCTGATATTGCCAACGTATGTAATGAGGCTGCACTTATCGCCGCAAGACATAACAGCAAAAGCGTTGTCAAACAAGATTTTATAGATGCCGTAGACCGTATAATTGGAGGTTTGGAAAAGAAGACTAAGATAATGACTGCCAACGAGAAGCGTTCTATCGCACTTCATGAGGCTGGACATGCTACAATAAGTTGGTTCTGCGAACATGCCAATCCTCTTGTAAAGGTAAGTATTGTGCCACGTGGACAGGCTTTAGGTGCAGCATGGTATCTTCCAGAAGAACGCCAAATAACAACTAAGGAACAGATGCTTGATGAAATGTGTGCATTACTTGGTGGACGTGCTGCCGAGGAACTGTTTACAGGTCACATCTCGACTGGAGCAATGAACGATCTAGAACGTGCTACAAAGAGTGCTTTTGGCATGATTGCATACGCAGGTATGAGCGACAAGTTGCCTAACATCTGTTATTACAACAATCAGGAATATCAGTTCCAGCGTCCATACTCAGAAACAACAGCAAAGATTATCGACGATGAAGTATTAAAGATGGTAAATTCTGAATACGCACATGCAAAGCAAATTCTTGAGGAACATAAGGAAGGACACAACAAACTTGCAGAACTCCTTATCTCAAGAGAAGTAATCTATGCAGAGGACGTAGAAGTAATATTCGGCAAACGCCCTTGGGTAAGCCGTTCTCAGGAAATTATCAAAGAAAACGAAGCCAATGCTCCTAAACTTGAAGACATGCCAGAAGTTGTAAAACAGGCAGAAGCAGAGCATCAGGCAACAAAAGCCAACGAATAAAAGTCGATTTAAAAGTATGACAGATAAAGTACAAAATTTAATAACACGCGCCATTACTGGTGCACTATTTGTAACCATCATGGTTGTGGGATTCTTTAATCCCAGAGCTATGGTGGCTCTTTTTGCTTTCATCACTGGTATGTCAGTATGGGAATATACAGGACTTGTAAACCAAAGAGAGGATATTAAGGTTAACAGATTCATATCTACAATAGCAGGTGTTTATTTCTTCATTGCGGTAGCAGCTTTTAGAATAGGAATCGCTACGAACTTCGTCATCTTCGTACCCTATCTTCTGACAGTTGTATATTTGTTTATTAGCGAACTATATCTTAAACAGAAAGATCCTATAAACGATTGGGCATATACTATGCTCGGACAAATGTATATTGCATTGCCTTTCTCAATGATAAACATACTTGGTTTTGAGGTTTCTGCTAACGGAAACAATATAAGCTACAACATGCTTATTCCATTGTGTGTATTCATTTTTCTTTGGCTCAACGATACTGGTGCATATTGTAGCGGTACACTCTTCGGAAAACATAAACTTTTTCCGAGAATAAGTCCAGGAAAGAGTTGGGAAGGCAGTATCGGAGGTGGTATACTCGTTATGATTGTTGCAGGAGTAATAGGATACTTGACTAACGAAAACAGTGCAGCAACATCGCAACTGTCTATAATAGGATGGATAGGACTAGGACTCACAGTCGTAGTATTCGGAACTTTGGGCGATCTTGTTGAAAGCCTTTTCAAGAGAACTTTGGATATTAAGGACAGTGGAAATATTCTTCCCGGACACGGAGGTATGCTAGACCGTTTTGATTCATCACTAATGGCAATTCCAGCAGCCGTAATATACCTTTACACAATACAGATATTCTGAGTAAAACCAAATATTTGACTATGAAAAAATACCTATTAACCTTATTGACAGTAATCTATTTTTCTTCATCCTTTGCCACTAATCCAGTAAAAGAATGGGGACAGTTACAAGTAAAGGGTGCGCAGTTATGTGATAACAATGGCAACCCTGTTGTATTAAGAGGTGTAAGTCTTGGGTGGCACAATCTATGGCCACGCTTCTATAACGCAAAAGCCATAAAATGGCTAAAAGATGATTGGCACGCCAATATTATACGTGCAGCTATGGGAATACAGATAGAAGACAACTATCTGAACAATCCTGAATTTGCAATGAGATGTATGTCTCCTGTAATAGAAGCAGCCATTAAGAACGGAGTATATGTAATCATAGACTGGCATGCACACACCATGCATACAAAAGAGGCAACAATGTTCTTCACCAATATGGCTAAGAAATACGGAAAGTATCCTAACGTTATCTACGAGATATATAATGAACCTATTGAAGACAAATGGGATAGCCTCAAGGTGTACGGCAAAACCATAATCACGGCAATTCGACAATATGATCCCGATAATATAATTCTAATGGGATGTCCACATTGGGATCAGGACATTGACATTGTCGCAACAAGTCCTATTGAAGGAGTAAGCAACGTTATGTACACTGTTCATTTCTATGCTGCCACACACAAAGAATATCTTCGCAACAAGATGAAGGTTGCCGTTGAAAGTGGATTACCCGTTTTCGTCAGCGAATGTGCTGGGATGGGCGCTTCTGGAGACGGGCCTCTGGATACAGAAGAATGGCAAAAATGGATTGACCTTATGGAAAAGCTAAAAGTTAGTTGGATAAACTGGTCGATTTCTGACAAGAACGAGACCTGTTCTATGTTGCTACCAAGAGCTAAATCTGAAGGAAATTGGACTAATGACCTTATAAAGCCTTATGGTATAAAGGTAAGAAACTACCTACGTGAATACAACAAATAAACAAAGATTTGCTTAATCTTTATGATTAAGCAAACCAACCATAATACGGGCGGCATTATCCGGAGCGATAGTGTCGCCTAGTTTTTTATACACCTCATGATAGTCATCAAGCATCTTCTGTCGTCCATCTCCACAAGGAAGAATACGACCAAGTTCATCTGATATATTCGATACCGAAAAATGATCAGCAAAGAGTTCCTTCACGATTTCCTTATCAGCAATAAGATTCACAAGAGAGATATATTTGCACTTTATTACATGATTGAATCCGAAACGTATCAAATGCGGAACAGGCGTCTCATAACATACAACTTGCGGAACACCAAACATCGCTGTTTCAAGAGTTGCGGTACCGCTTGTTACGAGAGCGGCGATAGAATAGTTCAACAACGGATATGTCTCATTATTCACTATGTTGATTTTAAAATCTCCACAGTCTTTAATTCCACCAAGCACCATGTCATAATATTCCCTATCTATTGAAAGAGCTCCTGCAAGTACCAACTGGTACTTATCAGTATACTTAATTGCCGACTTAATCATTGCTGGAAGATTATCCTTTATTTCCTGTTTTCTACTACCTGCAAGCAATGCTATAATAGGTTTTTCTGTAGTTAAAGAATTCCTGTTACAGAACTCTTCCCTACTCTCCTTGTAATCATTTTTAAACCGATTTACTTCATCAGCAGTAGGATTTCCGACATAATGTATTTTGTAATTATGTTTTTGTTCAAAAAAAGGTATTTCAAAAGGCAATATAGAGAATAATTCTGTGACGTCTCTTTTTATAGCCTTTATTCGCCATTCCTTCCAAGCCCATATCTTAGGTGATATATAATAATATACAGGTATTTTAGTATTAGCCTTAATATATTTAGCTATATCAAGATTGAATCCAGGATAGTCAACAAGTATTACAACATCGGGGTTCCAAGCCACAATATCTTTTTTACACAATGCCATATTGCGAAATATCGTACGTAGATGCAAAAGCACAGGAACAAATCCCATATAGGCAAGTTCCTTATAATGCTTAACGCGAGTACCTCCAACAGCAGACATCAGATCTCCGCCAAAGAATCTAAATTCAGCGTCGCTGTCATGTTTTTTCAACGACTGCATTAGATGTGACGCATGAAGGTCTCCGCTAGCTTCACCAACAATAATGTAATACTTCATAACAATACTTTTTATTTAAAGTCCCCAGCTATTCAGTTTATCAATAATCTCGTAATCGGTGACATCAATTTTAGTAGGAGTTATGGCAACATAGCCATTATTCACAGCCCACTGATCACCCTCTATTGCATCAGGTTCGTCATTGCGATACGCTCCTACTACCCAATAATAATCGTAACCACGTGGATGACGTTCCTTAACTATCTCGTTAACCCATTGTCCCATCGTCATTCGGCATATCTTCGTGCCCTTGAAAGGAGGCATCTCTGGGAAGTTTACATTAAGACATATCCCCTTTGGCAAACCCTCAGCAAGCACTTTGTCAACAATCTTGCACACGTCGTCTTTCAGATATCCCAATTCAGCCCCAGTATCATAGTTGCATGAAGAGAAAGCTATAGACGAAATATATTTCATACAGCCTTCAAGAGCAACCCCCATCGTTCCTGAATAATGATTGTTAACCGTAGAATTGTCACCATGATTAATACCACCAAGAACAAGGTCAGGAATTCGGCCATTGCAAAGTTCTGATATTGCAATTTTAACGCAGTCTACAGGAGTACCATTACACGACCAAACCTCAACATCCCCCATATTATACCGACGTTTAAGTCTCAATGGCATTGTTGCCGAGAAAGCACAAGAGAATCCAGAACGTGCAGATTCAGGTGCACAAACAATCAAATCAGCCTTGTCTTTGAGAAAAGAAACTAGAGTTTTGATACCATTTGCATGATATCCGTCATCGTTTGAAATAAGTATTAAGGGACGGTTATTATTCATATTTAACTTTTAAGTTTGGTACAAAAGTACTAAAAAAAGGTTTAATTCTAGTATTTCTCGCATAAAATATGTAACTTTGCGGTCAAATCAACTTTTTTGGAAATGGGAAAAATAATCGCTTTAGCTAACCAAAAGGGCGGCGTGGGCAAGACCACTACGACCATAAACCTTGCAGCATCACTTGCTACATTGGAGAAAACAGTTCTCGTAGTAGACGCAGACCCACAAGCAAATGCATCCAGTGGCTTAGGAGTGGACATTAAAGAAGTTGACTGCTCCATATATGAATGTATTATTGATCATGCCGACGTGCGTGATGCTATCTACACCACAGACATAGACGGTTTGGATATTATACCAAGCCATATAGACTTAGTAGGTGCTGAAATAGAGATGTTGAATCTAGAAAACAGAGAAAAGGTTTTGAAGACCCTACTCGACCCTATTAGTAAAGAATATGACTATATTCTTATAGACTGTAGCCCTTCATTAGGTCTTATTACCGTAAATGCACTCACCGCAGCAGATTCAGTTATTATTCCCGTTCAGTGCGAATATTTTGCGCTTGAAGGTATAAGTAAACTCCTAAATACGATAAAGATTATAAAGAGCAAGCTAAATCAGGATCTGGAAATTGAAGGATTCCTGCTCACAATGTATGACAGTCGTCTGCGCCTTGCAAACCAGATATACGACGAGGTGAAACGCCACTTCCAGGAATTAGTATTTAAAACTGTTGTCCAGCGTAACGTGAAACTCAGTGAAAGTCCTAGTCACGGACTTCCTGTAATTCTATACGATGCAGAATCTACAGGAGCAAAAAATCATCTGGCACTTGCAAAAGAAATAATAAACAAGAACTCATAACATTACATTCTTTAATGATGATTGAATGAATATCGTCATCAATGAATAACACATCATAAGAATAAATGGCTGTACACAAGAAATTCAACGCACTCGGAAGAGGACTTGACGCACTGATATCAACAGAAGCAGTGCGCACTCAGGGTTCTTCTACCATTAATGAGATTGCAATAAACCAAATAGAGGCTAATTCTAATCAGCCTCGCCGTGAATTTGACGACGACGCATTGCATGAATTAGCAGTAAGTATTAGAGAAATAGGTATTATTCAACCTATCACTCTAAGACAAATAACTGAGAATAAATTTCAGATTATTGCAGGTGAGAGAAGATGGAGAGCATCTCAACTCGCCGGGCTAAAAGCTATTCCAGCATATATCCGTACGATAAAAGACGAGAATGTTATGGAAATGGCACTCGTTGAAAATATCCAACGTGAAGACCTGAATGCTGTGGAGATTGCACTTGCCTACGAACATCTACTTGAAGGTAGCGGAATGACACAGGAGAAAATTTCTGAGCGTGTAGGAAAAAGCCGTACTGCTATCACCAACTACCTTAGATTATTGAAACTTCCAGCTCAGGTACAGATGGCATTGCAGAAAAAGGAAATTGACATGGGACACGCACGAGCATTGCTTGCTATTGACAGTCCGTCATTACAAATAAAACTTTTCAAGGAAAT
>OCVT010000794.1_pt1 | contig 13210 bp, 6 predicted proteins | sample 1539111 | NCBI WGS metagenome assembly OCVT01 (sample SAMEA3991482, study PRJEB22521) | metagenome | biome: anthropogenic terrestrial biome; feature: sewage plant; material: raw primary sludge | place: Sweden | collected 2012-09-26 | reverse complement strand
CCTGCTGGTGAAGGTGTATCACCTCGCTTGGGTCGGCAATGAAATGATTGGCTAGTTGCGAGATGTGGACGAGTCCGTCCTGATGCACGCCGATGTCTACAAATACGCCGAACTTCGTGATGTTGGTGATGATGCCCGGCAATACCATGCCCGCAACTAAGTCGTTGACGGCCCTCACGTTGTCGGAAAATTCAAAAACTTCTATCGCCGGACGTGGATCACGCCCCGGCTTGTCCAGTTCTTTCATAATATCGGTCAGTGTGGGGAGCCCTGTTTCTTCCGTGACATAATTCTGTAAGTCAATCGTTTTTTGCAAAGGCTTGTTGTGTATGAGTTCGCTGGCTGTACAACCGCAGTCCTTTGCCATCCGTTCTACGATGACGTAGCTTTCTGGATGCACCGCACTGTTGTCAAGAGGATTACGGGAATTGGGCACTCGCAGGAATCCTGCACATTGCTGAAAGGTAGTAGGGCCGAGCCTAGGCACCTTCTTTAGTTGGGCACGACTATTGAAATCGCCGTTGGCCTGCCGGTATTCCACAATGTTCTTGGCTGTCGTCGGACCGAGACCACTGACGTAAGTAAGCAGTTGCTGACTTGCCGTATTGGCGTTCACACCTACTAGGTTGACGCAGCTCTCCACCGTCTGGTCGAGACTTTTCTTAAGTTTTATCTGGTCAACGTCATGCTGATATTGTCCTACGCCGATACTCTTAGGGTCTATTTTTACCAGTTCGGCCAGCGGATCCATTAATCGGCGCCCTATGGAGACCGCTCCGCGAACGGTAATGTCGAACTCCGGAAATTCATCACGCGCCACCTTCGAGGCCGAATAGATGGAAGCGCCGTCTTCGCTCACCACGAAGATGTCGGGCTTTGGACTGTCCGCATTACTGTTAGCCACTGAGGGCGAAGTATATTGCAGAAGTGCGGATTTGAGCACGTCTGTCGTTTCACGGCTGGCAGTGCCGTTCCCTATGGCGATAGCTTCCACTTTGTATTTCTTGGCGATGGCTGCAAACTTTTGAGCAGCCGTCTCATGGTTGCCTTTCGGTGGGAACGGATATACCACATCGTGGTAGAGTAGGTTGCCTTGTGAGTCGAGGCAGACCACTTTGCAGCCTGTTCGGATGCCGGGGTCTACACCCATCACGCTTTTTTGTCCGAGCGGTGCAGCCAGAAGCAGTTGTCTGGCATTGTCGGAGAATACCTGTATGGCTTCGTCGTCAGCTTTTTCTTTGCGTAAGGCTTTGACCTCGTTCTCTATAGAAGGCTTCAGAAGTCGCTTATAGGCGTCGTCGATGGCTTCTTCAATTAGTTTGCCGCATGGTCCGTAGCCATGAATATAATGGCGGCGCAACTGCTCGATGGCAGCGTCGGCCTCCACGCTGATGCTCACTTTTAGGAAACTTTCATTCTCACCGCGCAGCATTGCCAGAAAGCGGTTGCCGCTGCATCGGCGCAGGGGTTCCGAGAAATCAAAGTAGTCTTGGTATTTGTCGGCGTTCTTGTCTTGTTCTTTTCCTTTGACGGCTTTCGACGCGATGACGGCTTCGCGATGGAATCGGTTGCGCAGTTGCGCACGGGTGGTCTCGTCCTCGCTGATGACCTCCGCAATGATATATTGTGCGCCTTTCAGTGCGTCGTCTACATTCTTAATGTCCCCTTTGATGAATCGCTTGGCTGCCGACCTGATATCTCTTTCCCGCTGAATCATGATAAGCGAGGCCAGAGGCTCCAGTCCCTGCTCGCGGGCTATCTGTGCTTTCGTGTGGTGCTTCGGCTTGAAAGGCATGTAGATGTCCTCAAGAGTCGTGCTGTCCCAGCAGCCGTCGATGCGTACTTGCAGTTCTGCGGTCAGTTTGCCCAGTTTATTGATGGTATCCAGAATGGTTTCCTTTCGTTTGGTCAGTTCCTTCAACTTGTCATATCGGTTGCTGATGCTCTCCACCTGCACCTCGTCGAGGGAGCCGGTGCGCTCTTTGCGATATCTGCTGATGAACGGAATGGTACAGCCTTCATCGAGCAGGGCTAGCGTGTTGGCTACAGAACTCTCCGAAAGGGATAATTCTAGTGCGATAATGTTTTTTATTGCATTCATTGGTCGTTGTCTTAAATTCCCGCAAAGGTAACAATTATTTTGCAGATAACGATCATCTAAGAAGGCATGAAATGAGGAAATAGCCTTTTTATTTGTTATCTTTGTCGTCGGATAATAGAATACGGTGGATTCAACGGACAAGTGCCAATTTATGAAATATTTTTATGAAAGCACTCTGTTCGGGTAGTGGAAAATCATCCGTAAGTACGTCGGCCATCAGGTATAAGTGTCAGTATAGCGAAGTAAAACGGGCACTATCGGTGAGCAAAACGGGCGCTTTTACTTTTCCGGGGATGCGAAAAGATGCTTTTGCCAACAAATTCTTTGTCGAATGCTGCTATTTTTGTAACTTTGCAAATGAATAATAACAGACGGAATATAACAAACCAGGCTGAATACATCGTCAGCTAACGGCGGTGTGGCTGGAGATGATATTCCGCGGATATGATAAGTAAAAATGATTTCAGTAGAAGGATTAAAAGTAGAGTTCGGCGTAAAGCCCCTGTTTCAGAACGTGAGTTTCGTGGTCAACGACCGCGACCGCATAGCCCTTGTGGGTAAGAATGGAGCGGGCAAGTCTACCATGCTCAAGATACTCTGTGGAAAGCAACAGCCCGCGATGGGTGTGGTGGCGGTTCCCAATGACACAACTATCGGCTATCTGCCGCAGGTGATGATTCTCAGTGATGATACCACCGTGAAGGAGGAAGCCCGCAAAGCCTTCAACAGCAATACCGAGATGAAGAAACGTCTCGATAGCATGCAGTGCGAGATGAATGAGCGCACCGATTATGAAAGCGACGACTACATGGCGCTGGTAGAGAGGTTTACGCAGGAGCATGAGCGCTACATGATGATGGGCGGTCAGAACTATGAAGCCGAGATGGAACGTACGCTTACCGGACTGGGATTTGAACGCACTGATTTCGACCGCCCCACGTCCGAGTTCAGTGGCGGATGGCGTATGCGAATCGAACTGGCCAAAATCCTGTTACAGAAACCTGACGTGTTATTACTTGACGAACCTACCAACCACCTCGACATAGAGTCCATCCAGTGGCTGGAGCAGTTCCTGTCGCAGTCGGCTAAAGCCGTTGTGCTGGTGAGTCACGACCGTGCGTTTATCAACAATGTAACCACTCGTACGCTGGAAATATCCTGCGGACACGTCATCGACTATAAGGTGAAATACAACGAATACGTCGAGTTGCGCAAGGAACGCCATGAACAGCAGGTACGTGCCTACGAGAACCAGCAAAAGGAAATAGCCGACATCCGGGCTTTCGTTGAGCGCTTCCGATACCAGGCTACCAAGGCCGTACAGGTGCAGCAGCGTGTCAGGCAGTTGGAGAAGATCGTGCCCATTGAGATTGATGAGATCGACAACTCTGCCATGCACCTGAAGTTTCCATCCTGTCTGCGCTCCGGTGATTATCCTATTATCTGTGATGAGGTGCGCAAGGTGTATCCCAAACGGAAGTATCAGGAGAACGGGCATTTAGAGGCGTCTGATGAGCACGTCGTATTAGATCATGTCACCTTTACCATCAAGCGTGGCGAGAAGGTGGCCTTTGTGGGTAAGAACGGTGAAGGTAAGTCTACGCTCGTCAAGTGCATCATGAACGAAATTCCTTTTGAGGGTACTTTGAAGGTGGGGCATAATGTACAAATCGGCTATTTCGCCCAGAACCAGGCACAGTTGCTCGATGAGAATCTGACCATTTATGATACGATAGACCGTGTGGCCACTGGCGATATCCGGTTAAAAATTAATGATATGCTCGGCGCCTTTATGTTCGGCGGCGAAACCAGTGATAAGAAAGTAAAGGTCCTCAGTGGTGGCGAGCGCAGTCGTCTGGCCATGATTAAGTTGCTGTTGGAACCGGTCAACCTGCTGATTCTGGATGAGCCTACCAACCATCTCGATATGCCCTCGAAGGATGTACTCAAGGAAGCCATTAAAGCTTTCGACGGTACGGCCATCATCGTCAGCCACGACCGTGAGTTCCTTGACGGACTGGTCTCGAAGGTTTACGAGTTTGGTGGGGGTAAGGTGAGAGAACATCTGGGTGGTATCTACGACTGGCTGAGAGCCTCTTCCGGCGTTCATGCCCTCGAGGGGAACGTTACCATCGAAGAGGCACTCAATAAAAAAGTGCAGAAAGGCAATGTATTAGTCAAGCCTTCTACTATCCCCGAGAAATCTGACGAGGAGTCCTTTGCCGGGCATAAGGAAAAACAGAAAAAACTACGCAAGGCAGAGAGAGCTGTTGAGGAGAGTGAGAAGAAAATAGTTGCAATGGAACAGCGTGTCAAGGAACTCGACCAATTGCTCTGTGACCCGGAGAATGCGTCGAACATGGGGCTTGTTACCGAATACACTTCGACCAAGCAGACACTCGATGCGGAGAACAACCGATGGATGGAACTGTCGGATAAGTTGGATAAATTGAAGAAAGAATGAACCTTATAGTAACAGAAATGATGAATATGAAACAAATGATTCCGATGGTGATGATGTTCACGGCTCCGGTAATGGGCGTGGCTCAGAACAAATCGGGGCTCGTCCTGTCTAATCTGAACAGGGCAGCCAAGCCGGCTGATGACTTCTATCAGTTTGCTACCGGCGGTTGGCAGAAGAAGAATCCTCTGCCCGCAGCCTACAGTCGTTATGGCAGTTTCGACCAACTGCAGGAGAATAACAACAAGCGTGTTAACAGCATCCTGAGTGATCTGAAGAAGAAAACTTACAAACAGGGAACGCTAGAGCAGAAGTTGAGCGACTATTATAAACTTGCGCTCGACACTACACGCCGTGATAAGGAAGGCATTGCACCCGTCAAGGCTTTGCTCGACGAGATGGAGGCTGCCAAGACGAAAGCCGACTTGCAGCAAATGCAGGTAAAGTATGCCGCACAAGGCTATGGCATCAGTTTCGGCAGTTACTTCGGTGCTGACGAGAAGAATGCGAAGATGAATATTCTGGGTATCAGCCAGGGTGGTCTGACACTGGGTCAGAAAGACTATTATCTGAATAACGACGAAGCCACGGTGAAGATACGTGAAGCCTATAAGAACTATATCGTCAAGATGTTCAAACTCTATGGCTTTACCGATACACAGGCTCAGCAGAAGTGCGATGCCATCTTCAGACACGAGACGGTTCTCGCTCTGATTTCAAAGAGCCCGACGGAGCTTCGTGATCCACAGGCCAACTATCATAAGATGACGCTGAAGGAGTTTGAAACCAGCTATTCTGGCATTCCATTGGAGAAACTGGCCAATGCGGAAGGCATCAAGAGTGAATATATCCAGGATGTGGTGGTCGGCCAGCCTGAGTTTATGACGGGTTTGGATAAGATTACCGCCATAGAGGATGCTGAGACGTTGCAGGCCTTGATGGAGTGGGATCTCATCCAGAATTCGAGCAGCTATCTTTCGGATGAGATTCGTGAGGCCAACTTTGACTTCTTCGGTAAGACGATGAGCGGTCGCAAGGAAGACTATCCGCTTTGGAAACGCGCCACCAGTCAGGTGGAAGGTGCCATGGGCGAAGCTCTCGGCAAAATCTATTGCGAGCGTTACTTCCCGGCTACGAGCAAGAAAATGATGGAAGATTTGGTGAAGAACCTCCAGATTTCTTTAGGACAGCGTATTGACGCGCAGACCTGGATGAGTGATTCTACCAAGGCTAATGCTCATGTAAAACTCGATAAGTTCTATGTGAAGATCGGTTATCCGAATAAGTGGACCGACTATAGTAAGTTGACGATTGATCCCAGTAAATCGTTCTATGAGAACGTGATGGCTGTGCGTCAGTTTATGCACGACAAGCACATTGCCGAGAAAGCCGGAAAGCCCGTCGACCGTGATGAATGGTTTATGACGCCGCAGACCGTGAATGCTTACTATAATCCTACGACGAATGAAGTCTGCTTCCCTGCCGGAATCCTGCAGTATCCGTTCTTCGATCCTAAGGCTGATGAAGCCTTCAACTATGGCGCCATTGGTGTCGTGATCGGTCATGAGATGACACACGGATTTGATGATCAGGGCCGTCAGTACGATAGTAATGGTAACATGAAGGACTGGTGGACGGCAAGTGATGCCAAAGGTTTCAATGAGCGTGCCGACCTCTATGCCGACTTCTTCTCTAAGATTAAGGTGCTGCCCGACTTGAATGCCAACGGGCGTTTCACCCTTGGCGAGAACCTGGCCGACCATGGAGGCCTGCAGGTTGCCTTCAATGCTTACAAGAATGCGACGGCCAAGCACCCGCTCGCTACGAAGGACGGGTTCACTGCCGACCAGCGTTTCTTCCTCGCTTATGCCGGCGTATGGGGACAGAACATTACCGAAAAGGAAATCCGCAACCGTGTGAAGCGTGATCCTCACTCGCTCGGCGAGTGGCGCGTGAACGGTGCCCTGCCACATGTCAAGGCATGGTATGACGCTTTCGGCGTGAAACCTGGTGATAAGATGTATATCCCGGAGAGCGAACGTTTGCTTCTTTGGTAATATTGGTAAAATAGATATAAAACGTGGATTAACATTTCGTTAATCCACGTTTTTTTCTTAACTTTGCCAGAGTTATTAGAGAAAGGAACTACATGCCATTAAGATTACCCGATCAACTTCCTGCCATAGAATTACTGAAGAAGGAAAATATCTTCGTAATGGATGAGAGCCGTGCCCATTCGCAGGAAATCCGTCCGTTGAAAATTGTTGTTCTCAACTTAATGCCGTTGAAGATAACCACCGAGACAGATCTTGTGCGGTTGCTGTCGAATACGCCTTTGCAGATGGAAATCAACTTCATGAAGTTGAAAAGCCATACGCCGAAGAATACGCCCATTGAGCACATGATGATGTTCTATAAGGATTTTGATGTACTCTCCAAAGAGAAATTCGACGGAATGATTATCACTGGCGCGCCGGTAGAGCAAATGGAATATGAGAAAGTGAACTACTGGACAGAGGTCACCAAAATCTTTGAGTGGGCCAAGAGTCATGTCACGAGTACGCTTTATATCTGTTGGGCGGCGCAGGCCGGTCTCTATTACCACTACAGCATACCAAAATACCCGCTCAAGAAGAAGATGTTCGGCATCTTCAAGCAGTATCCGCTCGACCCGTCGTTACCTATTTTCCGCGGATTCGACGATGTGTTCTGCATGCCTCATAGCCGTCATACCGAGATACGGCGTGAGGACATTCTCGCCAATCCTGATCTTACGTTGATTGCGGAGTCGCCTGAGAGTGGGGTGAGCATCGTGATGGCGCGTGGTGGACGGGAGTTCTTTATCACGGGACATCTAGAGTATGCGCCTAATACGCTTAACAAGGAGTACAAGCGTGATTTTGGTAAGCGTGACGACGTGGAAATACCGAAGAACTATTACCGTGATGACAATCCTGACAATCCACCGCTGGTCACTTGGCGTGCCCATGCCAATTTGCTGTTCAGCAACTGGATTAACTATTATGTCTATCAGGAGACGCCATACGATATTAACGCTATCCGTTGATAGAAAGAAGATAAACTTCATATATTACAGCTCATGCGAAGTCTTGAATTACTGGCTCCGGCCAAGAACCTGGAATGTGGTATCGCTGCCATTGATCATGGAGCGGATGCCGTTTACATCGGTGCCCAGCGCTTTGGCGCGAGGGCAGCTGCCGGTAATTCGGTGCCTGACATCAAGACCTTGTGTGATTACGCCCACCAGTTTGAGGCAAAGGTGTATGTTACAGTCAACACCATCCTCTATGATGACGAATTGGACGACACTTTGCAATTGGTTGATGAACTCGAGGCAGCAGGCGTGGATGCCTTATTGGTACAGGACATGGGCCTCTTTGCCAAACTTGCCGGTCGTCCATCCTCAATTCCTCTTCATGCTTCTACGCAGACAGACAACAGAACGAAAGAGAAAGTCTCTTGGCTCCGGGCACAGGGATTCCGACGTGTCGTCTTGGCACGGGAGTTGTCGATGAATGAAATCAGGGAAATCCATGCCACTGTTCCCGATGTGGAACTCGAAGTGTTTGTGCACGGGGCGCTCTGTGTGAGCTATTCCGGTATGTGCTACGCGTCGCAGTATTGTTTCCGCCGCAGTGCCAATAGGGGTGCGTGTGCTCAGTTCTGTAGATTGAAATTCGACTTGGTGGACAGTGATGGAAAGGTCTATGAGCACCAGCGCCATTTGTTGTCGCTCAAGGATATGTGTCAAATCCATCATCTGGAGGAACTGGCCAGGGCCGGGGCGACTTCGTTTAAAATAGAAGGCCGACTGAAGGATGTAGACTACGTGAAGAATGTGGTGGCCGCTTACAGTCAGCAACTCAATCAGATTGTGGCTGAGAACCCTGGTGAATATGTGCGTGCCTCAAAGGGAAAGGTGACTTATACCTTTGTGCCTTCTCTGAAGAAAACTTTTAACCGCGGCTTCACTCATTATTTTCTGTATGGCCGACAGCCCGACATTGTCTCGTTTGACACGCCGAAGGCCATCGGCGAGATGGTGGGAACGGTGAAGGAACTGCGCGGCAATTCGTTTAATGTGGCCGGAACAGCCAGCTTTGCCAATGGAGACGGACTTTGTTTCATCAATGATGAGCATGAGTTGGAGGGCTTCCGGGTAAACCGTGCCGAGGACAATCGTCTCTTCCCGCTGAGGATGCCCGAACATCTGCGGCCGGGAATGAGCCTCTATCGCAACCACGATGTGGCCTTCGAGAAGTTGCTGGCGGGCAAGACGGCGGAGCGGAAGATTCCTGTTGAAATGCAGCTTGCGGCTATTGATGGCGGCTTCCGGTTGACTATCAACGGCAGTCAGCGCTCGGCTGTGGAAAGTGTCTTTGCTCATCAGCTGGCCCAAAAGCCGCAGCACGATAACATCGTGCGGCAGTTGACAAAGTTGGGCAATACACCTTATGTGTGCGAGAAGGTGGAAATGGAGGCCGATGTTGACCGTTATTTCATTCCGGCCAGTATCCTCTCTGATCTCCGCAGGCAGGCTGTTGAGGCTTATGCCCGGACATCGGAAAAACCTCTGCAGATCGCTGGCGTATCCCTTGCAGATGAAGCAGGCGGCCCGGTGCTCTCTCCACAGGCAGCCAATGTGCCGGAATATGCCAAGTATTCCTATTTGTATAATATTGCCAATGCGGCGGCTAGCCGTTTCTATAGTCAGTCGGGCTTACCTTCTGCCGAGCAGGGTAGGGCTTTTGAATGGTCCGAAGACATTGCCCGAAAAGGTCAGAGCCCGCTGTTGATGCAGTGTCGTTATTGCTTGCGCTATGCTTTGGGCTATTGCGTGAAACGTGGCGGGCAGACTCCTCCATGGCACGAACCTCTCTACTTGCGACTTTCCGATGGTCGCCGATTCCGTTTGCAGTTTGATTGTAACTCCTGTCAGATGAATGTCTATGCAGAACTTTAAGCATCTTTCTCTCCGTCTGTTTGTCTGTATGTTGGTCGTTATGACTTTATCGTCGTGTTATAACCATCGGGGCGCGAGGCCAGGCATCCTAGCCGGGCGTCTGCACTATACCGCAAGGCAGAAAGACTCGCTGTCGTTTGAAAGCTCGCACCATTACACCAAGAACTATAACTTTGTGGTGAAGGCCGATTCGCTGATGCTCCATCGCCAGCAGCCGGAAGAGATGCTCACGGGGTTGCTGACCGATTCGTTCGCCGTTCACCGCGATGACCATCTCGTAGTGGCTGACATCCGTTTTATTCCTTCCGACAAGGTGGACTCTGTCTGGATAGAGGTGGCGCGCGACCAGGCTACCATGGGGTGGATACACGAGTCGCGACTGCTGCCTAATGTGGTGCCCGATGACCCCATCTCGCAGTTTATCTCGACGTTCTCGGATACCCATCTGCTGATTTTCCTGATTGTCATCTGCATCATCGGCTTCGGATATGTGCTGCGTAAAATGATGAAACATAACGAGCATATTGTGCATTTCCGTGACATCGACTCGTTTTACCCTACCTTGCTGACTATCATTGTGGCCACGGCGGCTTCTTTCTATGCGGCCATCCAGACGTTCTGTCCTGAGTTGTGGCATCATTTTTATTTCCATCCCACGCTGAACCCTTTCTCCGTGCCTGCCATACTGGCTGCCTTTCTGGTCTTGGTATGGGCTATGCTCATTGTGGCTCTGGCGGCCATGGACGACGTACGCCATCGGTTGCCGTTCGGTGAGGCGGTGTTTTATCTCTGCGGCTTGGCCGCCGTCTGCGCCGTCGACTACATTATTTTCAGCATTACCACGCTTTATTACATTGGCTACCTGTTGCTGATAGCTTATGTCTCTTTTGCCTTATACAAGTATTTCTCGCACAGCAGAACTTCCTGTCTCTGTGGCAACTGTGGCGCCCGGCTTCATCGCAAAGGTCGTTGCCCGTATTGCGGAGCCATGAACAACTGACGGCCGAAGGAGGGTAAAATCATCATAAAAGAGGATTGCAGGGATTGAAAAATGTCTGTAACTTTGCACTGTGAAAAATTTAGTAACAATGAATAAGAAAGTCGCAGCAGCCGTAGCGCTGCTGGCTGTACCTATGTTGGCCATTGCCAACGTGGTGCCTAATGGTGTGGTGAGCGATTCCTCGCGTGTTTATGATATCGATGAGATTATGGTTGTGTCGCAACCCAAGGAATTGTTTAAGCTTCGTCAGCAATCACTGAGTTCTTCTTTGTATACCGGAAAGGAAATGAATGCGCTGGGCGTGCGCGACCTGCGGGAGCTGTCGTCATACGTCCCGTCGTTCGTGATGCCCAATTATGGCTCACGCCTCACCTCTTCTATCTATGTGAGAGGTATCGGGTCGCGTGTCAACAGTCCGGCTGTAGGCATCTATGAAGATGGTATTCCGTTGATGAGCAAGAGCGCCTTCAACTCCCATCTGTATCAGATAGACCGTATCGACGTGCTGCGGGGGCCGCAGGGAACGCTCTACGGACAGAACTCTGAGGGCGGACTGGTAAAGATGTACTCCGTGAACCCGTTCCGCTATCAGGGCACCGACATCAATCTGGGATGGGGAACTCATTTCTACCGCAATGCGGAAATCAGCCATAGCCACCGCTTCAGTGATAAGCTGGCGTTGTCTATAGCCGGGTTCTATGACGGGCAGAATGGCTTCTTTAAAAATATGACGACGCTCGACCGTGCCGATCAGTACAATGAGGCCGGTGGAAAATTCCGCTTGATGTACAGGCCTGCGGAGCGTTGGAACATCGACCTGCTGGCCGATTACCAGTATGTGCGCCAGAATGCGTTCCCTTATGGATTGATGGATGCCGTGACGGATGAGACCACTTCGCCTTCTACAAATCGCCAGAGCAACTATCGCCGCAACATGTTGGTGACGGGACTGAATATCGGTTACAGGGCAGACCGTTACATCTTTAACTCTATTACCAGTTATCAGTATCTGAAGGACTATATGCTCATGGATCAGGATTATCTGCCTCAGGATTTCATGCACCTGGAGCAGCGCCAGTTCCAGAATGCTTTCACACAGGAGTTCACCTTCAGAAGCAATCGCCCCGTGGGTGGTTTCTGGCATTGGACGGCCGGTGCTTTCCTGATGGAACAATGGTTGAAGACATGGGCACCGGTCTACTTCGACAGCGCCGTGACCACTCCCATTGCGAATGCCATACAGACACAGATGTATAATGCCATGTTGAATGCCATGGCTGCCCGTATGGTGGCCACGGGAATGCCTCTCGCTGCTGCCCAGCAGGCTGCTGCTGCCGCAATAGAAAAGGCTGGTGGCGTGTCCATGAGTGTCAATATGATGGTGCCGGGCGTGTTCCGCACCCCGCAGTATAATCTCGGCTTCTTCCATGAGTCTAATTTTGATATCACCGATCGCCTGACGGCTACGCTGGGGTTCCGCTACGATTATACCCATACCAGTATCGACTATCAGACGTCCGCTGCTATGAGCATGACGGCCAACGTGATGGGACAGCAGGCTGCCTACGTGCTGTCATCGGTGCTGAACAGTAACAGTCATCATAATTTCAACCAGTTGCTGCCGAAGTTCGGACTGAATTATCGTTTCGATCGCGATGGCAGCAATGTCTATGCCACGGTGAGCAAGGGCTACCGTGCAGGCGGTTTCAATATCCAGATGTTCTCGGATGTACTGCGGACGGAGCTTAATGCCAACCAGGCAAAGGCCATGCGGGGCAGCTATGATGTGCCTCACACGGAGGCTGACTATGAGAATATCAACAAGACCATTTCCTATAAGCCGGAGACGAGTTGGAACTATGAGGTGGGCACGCATCTCAATCTCTTCCAGAATCAGGTACATTTCGACTTGTCGGCTTTCTACATGGAGGTGCGCAATCAGCAACTTTCTGTGATGGCAGGCAATTATGGCTATGGTCGAATGATGGTCAATGCCGGTAAGAGCTACAGTTGCGGCATCGAGGCTTCACTTCGTGGCAGCGCTTTCGACAATCATCTGGATTGGATACTCAGTTATGGACTCACCCATGCCGTCTTCAAGGATTACATAGACAGCGTGAAAGTGAACAGCGGTTACCAGATGGTGAACTACAAGGATAAAAAGGTTCCTTATGTGCCGATGCACACCTTGGCTGCCCGTGTCGATTATCGTCTGGACTTGGCAAGCAGTTTGCTCAAGTCGGTGACCCTAGGTGCCAACATAAACGGGCAGGGCAAAACGTATTGGGATGAAGCAAACACGTGCTCACAGAAGTTCTATGTCATTGCAGGTGCTCATGTCAACTTCGATTTTGGTGCTGTTTCTCTGGATGTCTGGGGACGTAACTTGTTTGATACGCAGGCAAACACTTTTGCCGTCAACAGCGCGGCAGCAGGTACGCAATACTGGTTTGCGCAGCGAGTTAATCCCGTGCAGTTCGGCGCCAACGTAAAATTGCATTTCTAAGAAATTCTTTTCCCATCGTCTATTCTCAACCTGACAGGAGCTCCCTGCCAAGTTGAGAATCCCAGACCATAGATTCCCCGGCAAGTAAGAGTATCGACAAGGAATCCAAGGTAACCGGTGATGCAACAACATCGCATGTGCATTTCCCGAAATTGTTC
>OCVT010000789.1_pt1 | contig 13248 bp, 6 predicted proteins | sample 1539111 | NCBI WGS metagenome assembly OCVT01 (sample SAMEA3991482, study PRJEB22521) | metagenome | biome: anthropogenic terrestrial biome; feature: sewage plant; material: raw primary sludge | place: Sweden | collected 2012-09-26 | reverse complement strand
CTACACGACGCTCTTCCGATCTATTTTATCTAGTGTTAACCGCACAGTGTTGCTAAAAATATTCAAGATTTTTTGTATCGATCTGGAGGTTTTCCACCACTTTTTTAAGTGGATCGAGTTTATTGTCTACCATCAATTGCTAAGTGATATAGAATCTCTGGAGGCATTGATGGACATCTTGCTATGCTACCAAAAATTGTTCTCACAATTCATTAATGACCATATTCTTTTTACGAAGACGTTCATATTCATTTACAAGAAAGTTTTGAAAGAAAAAGACGTGCCTGCTTATAATGTGACTTCATTTATGCCATTCTGGAAATTTTTTATGAAAAACTTCCCTTTTGTTTTAAAGGTGGATAACGATTTAAGGATTGAGTTACAATCTGTTTACAATGATGAGAAATTGAAAACTGAGAAGCTGAAGAATGATAAATCAGAAGTCTTGAAGGTGTATTCCATGATCAATAATTCAAACCAAGCTGTTGGACAGACTTGGAATTTTCCCGAGGTGTTTCAAGTAAACATCAGGTTTCTACTACACAACTCCGAGATCATTGATACAAATACAAGCAAACAGTTCCAGAAAGCACGAAACAATGTCATGCTTTTGATTGCCACTAACTTGAAGGAGTACAATAAATTCATGTCCATTTTCTTGAAAAGGAAAGACTTTACTAACAAAAATTTAATTCAATTGATCTCTCTAAAACTTCTAACTTTTGAAGTGACGCAGAATGTGTTGGGGCTCGAGTATATTATTCGATTATTACCAATAAACTTGGAAAATAATGACGGCTCCTATGGTCTGTTTTTGAAGTATCATAAAGAACAATTCATAAAGTCAAATTTTGAGAAAATTTTACTTACATGTTATGAATTAGAAAAAAAATATCATGGCAACGAATGTGAAATAAATTATTATGAGATCCTATTGAAAATTTTAATAACTTATGGGTCATCTCCCAAATTACTTGCAACATCTACAAAAATCATTATGTTGTTATTGAATGATAGCGTGGAAAACTCATCTAATATTTTGGAGGATATTCTGTACTCCTCAACTTGTCCGTCGGAAACTGATCTTAACGATATTCCATTGGGTAGTGGACAACCAGACAATGACAGTGTTGTAACCAACGATGATAAAAGTGACGATGATGATCACACAGTCGACGAAATTGATCAGGTAGAATATTACGTTATGATGGACTTTGCCAATCTTTGGGTTTTCCAAGCGTTTACCTGTTTCTGCATCAAAAAAATCATGGAGAATAATGAGCCAGCAATGGCAATGGAAGACTTGAAGAACTTCATATTCCAAATTATCGAAATAACTAATTCTAATGATTTATGTTCACAAATATTTGACCAACTGAAGGATATGCAGACCATTGAGATGATAACCCAAATAGTGGAGAAAGATTTCTGCACTTCTTGTTTGCAAAACAACAACCAAAAGATAGATGATAATTACATCGTTGTGGTGATCGAGATTATAACGTCATTATCGATGAGGTTTCAAAGAGAAACTTCTGGTATGATAGTTATTTCCACGGAGAACTATCATTTACTAATAAAGATCATAAGACAATTAAGTGAACTGAACGAAGGAAATTTATCTAAGAGAGAAATCCAAATAGATGCCGTCTTGAAAATTTTCAGCTTTCATCAGGATTCCATTTTCCAACGCATCATCGCTGATTTATCAGCTGATAAACCCACAAGTCCATTCATTGATAGCATATGCAAGCTGTTTGATAAAATATCATTTAATTTAAGATTGAAGCTGTTCTTGTACGAAATTTTGTCTTCATTGAAATCATTCGCCATCTATTCATCCACAATTGATGCCCCAGCATTCCACACAAGTGGTAAGGTCGAACTACCGAAGAAATTGCTCAACTTACCACCATTCCAAGTGTCCTCTCTCGTTAAGGAAACAAAACTTCATAGTGGCGACTACGGGGAAGAAGAAGATGCAGACCAAGAAGAATCGTTTAGTTTAAATTTAGGAATCGGCATAGTTGAAATAGCGCACGAAAACGAACAGAAATGGCTCATTTATGACAAAAAAGATCATAAATATGTCTGCACATTTTCCATGGAGCCGTACCACTTCATCTCCAACTATAATACCAAGTACACAGATGACATGGCTACAGGCAGTAATGACACGACTGCGTTTAACGATTCCTGTGTAAACCTGAGTCTTTTTGATGCTCGGTTTGAGAGGAAAAATCCACATTGATCTCAGAATATATCCAAATGGATAAATTATAAATTTACCAATAACAGTAATTATGTGTCAGTTTTAATACCCAACCAATTGATTCCTCTAAATGATACCGTACCAAATGACATGTTTGCCACCGAGCATAAAACTGGGGTTTATGAGCGATGGTTAAGGAGGATTAAGACAAAGGCTCATCCGCTTACAAGGTCAGTACTAGCGTGTACCAGTCTATTTAAACTGGAATGATCACCCCAAAGGGAACGCACGATGCTGTAGCCAAGTTTCAAAAAACTGACCTGCATCAAGATCTCGATTACATCGTACTGCAACAACGAAGAACACAGCTAGAGACGCTTATTAACGAAAGAGAATCTTTTGTCAAGAATCTGTGTTCTCTTTTCCACAAAATTCAAAATACCAAGAATTACCAGGAATTTGTTGATGTATTGGCGGAGAATAGGGATTTACTGCGAGAAATTTTCACTGTAGAGAACGGATTTCAAAAGCAAAAATGGATTAGCAACGACGACATTCCCCAGATAGACTGGGACAAGTTTGCCCTAGATATCAACGCTTATATAGCAGAGAACGATCAATTGTTGGCTTTGTATGAAGATGGCTTATTATGATCAAATAGCGGCTATGGACATTTTTAAACATATATTTATATATATATACATATATGCGTATATTGCATAAATCACAAAGAAAAACAACGCCCTAGATATAGTGACCCAAAATATTATGTTTAAGTTACTGGTTGGGGTTCATGTACATTTTTCACTATCTTTTAATTCCAAATGTGGATTGTGCTTCTGAGATTTTGTTGCCTAGTATTCTGTGATGGGAAAAATCGCCCCGATGAGATATAAAATGAGCTAGCCCCCTAACCAAAGAAAGCAGGATTGGTTAGTACATAGAGAAACCAAAGCTGTTATGTTGTTCTATAAGCCTGTGATGAGGATGGCGGTGAGACCGCTAAAAAGCATAAGATTCCAGTCCTCATACACCAGTATTACTAAATTGACGAACCTAACAGAATTTAGGAATTTGATCAAGCAAAATGATAAACTAGTCATCGACTTTTATGCTACTTGGTGTGGCCCCTGTAAGATGATGCAACCACACTTAACGAAATTAATTCAGGCTTATCCAGATGTAAGATTTGTCAAGTGCGACGTGGACGAATCACCAGATATTGCCAAAGAGTGTGAAGTGACGGCTATGCCCACCTTTGTTCTTGGCAAGGATGGCCAACTCATCGGCAAGATCATTGGAGCTAACCCTACTGCTTTAGAGAAGGGAATCAAAGATCTATAAATTTTATATTCATAAGCACATGTAGTTTTTTTTTTTTTAGTTTTAAATGTAAGAAAAAAGATAGTATATATATATATATATACATATACATATAAAAGGAAAGTAAGCTTATACAATACACAAATAAATTCATATCAAAGAATAATGAACCGCAATATTCAGAAACACAGGAAAAGGAGGGGAAGGGATGAATGGTGAGGAAAGTAACTGTTTGTTTTAAAGCGTACCTGGATCATAACATAACAAATAAGTAGATAAAAAAGAATAGAGAGAAAGATATAATGACAATGAATTGAAGAATAGTTTAGTTAGTTACATTTGTAAAGTGTTCCTTTTGTGTTCTGTTCTTAATTTGGCGCTATTTTTTTATACTTCCAAATCCTTGCTTTACAATCACCGCTACCAGTAGCAAAAACGTTATATTCTGGACCCAGCGGAGACCCGTTTGCCACAGCCACAGATATAACTGAATTCCTATGACCTTGCAACATCAATAACGGATTGCCGGATTTCTTATCCCAAAACAGGACACCACGATCTTTGGAACCGGACAAGATGTACTCATCATTTTGTGTGGTGGCCACGGACAATACAAAGTCTTTATGCCCGATATACGTAACTTCACAAGTGCCGGAATTTGGAGTTTTCGAATCGCTCTTGTTGTTTGCATTCTGCAAATTCCAGAGCTTAACAGATCTATCTAATGAGCCGGATACAACGCTTTGTCCATCTCTCGTGAAGACAACGCTATAAACAGAGTCCTTGTGGCCTGTACCGGATTCGTTTTCCGAATCTAGTCTTTCCACCAAGAATCCGGTCTCGGAATCCCAAACTCTCACAGCACGATCTAGAGAACCAGCAGCGATGTATTTACCATCACCTGGTGATACAGCGACGGTGGTAACACCATCTTCAATGGATAAAGTCAATGAACACTGGCCTGTACGTAAGTCCCAAATACGAACGGTACGGTCACCAGAACCGGAGACTAATTTGTCACCTGAGGGAAAGTAGTCCAATGAATAAATATCTTGTTCGTGGCCTTGAAGAATCATAACAATCTTTCTATTTTCAATATCCCAAATTCTAATCAGTCTGTCTTCAGCACCTGTTGCCAAAAATTTCCCATCTGGAGAAAAACACACTGAACGGATATACAAGTCGGATGATGGGGAAGACGAAGTGTTCAGGTTTTCCACATCTTTTGCCAATTCTGCTGCCGAAGTCATCGCTGTGGTAGTAATTGTGGTGGTAGTAGTGGTTGTCATTGTATTGTTATCCGTGGACGTGGTGGTGTTATTTTCAGTGATCGAATTTTGATGGTTATTGGCAGCAGAATCGTCAGATAAACGGGCCACCAGAGAACCGTCTGAAACGCGATACACTTGAGTAGTTTTGTTGCAGCCTGTGGCTAAGTATTCACCATCGTTACTGAACTTCACGCAACAAACAACTGAAGTATGATCCAAAGATTTGTGTAACTCAACGTCAATTTCTCTTGGTAGTGCCGGGTTGTATAAAATATAATAATCATTTGTTTGCTTCTTCAGAGCATCGGGAACAGACTGGGAATCTAGATCCAAAAGGAAAGGTGGGATAGGTTTAGAGTGGTTTGCTCTTTGATTATAAGGGACTAAGTAGTGATCCTGGTGCAAACTAGCCGGGGTGGCGTCTTCCTCCTTAGGTTTGATTTCAGTTTCAGTTGCGGTGGTAGTGGTGGCCGTGGTGGCGGATCCGGTGTCATTTATCTTCGAGGTATTATTATTTTCCGGTTCAGTTTCTTTCAACGTAGATTCAGGTGCCTTGACAGAGGGTAAAGTAGTGGTCTCTTTAGAAGTAGGAGATCCGTTGATGGCTGTGTTACTCAATGGTGCCACGGAAACCTGGGGAGGTGGTTGCTGTTGTTGAAGTTGCTGCTGTTGCAGTTGCTGTTGTGGTAGTTGTTGTTGGGCGTTTGAGGACACCACAGGCAAAGTGGTGGTAGGCAACTGTGAGCCAACCAGATTAGGACGGCTAGCTTGTACTGGGAAGGCCGATGGCGAACCAGTAGTTGTGTTTGCTGCTGGAGTGGCGGTGGCCGAAGTAGTAGCCGGTGGTTGTTGCGCAACTGGAACAGATGCAGATGCAGCGGCTAGCTGCTGTTGTTGCTGTTGTAAATGCTGCTGGACCTGTTGCTGCTGTTGCTGTTGCTGCTGTTGCTGGACGGTCAAAGATGCAATTTGATGGTCTCTTTGCTCCAGCCCTAGTTTCAAGTGCTTGATCTCTTCTTCGTACGCGTCCTTCATTTTCCTGTGAGTTAGCTCCAGTTCGTAGACGGTGTTTCTTATCTGCTGCATCTCAGCCAGCTGCTGGTTCATTTTGAAATCGTAATCCTTTTGGTTTTGAAGACGGTAGGTATTTGCCTCTTGTGAGACTTGGAGAAACTCCTGTCTGATGGCATCGAGAAGCTCATTCAGCTTATTCTGCGTATTCGAAACGCTGGCAGTCATATTGGTTTGGATGGAAAGCTGATTTCTTTCTTCCCCTGCTTATCAAAAAAGACAAAAAAACAATAGAAAAAGAGTAGTGGTGTGCGAAAGGTAACTTGGCGTGAAAGAAAATTAAACAATTGCAGAAGGACAGATAGAGGGGCACGTGTTCAGCCAGTTGTTCTTGCTTCGCTGATGTTTATCAATTGGGGGTAGATGGGGGAATTTCTCTCTATTTGTTTACTTATGTACTTGTTATTTTGTTTTGTTGTTTGTTGCTTTGACGGGAGAGCTTTTTAATTTTTTCGCAGTTTTTCAGTGTTTTTTGAAAAGTACGAAAAATTAAGGTCCGTCGGTAGCGATAATGTAAGAGGGTTCTGTCTCTAAAAATGTTAGGGGGAAAGTTCCAAAAAATTATTAACTCCTAGATTGCTCAGCCAAAAAGAAGGGTAAATTAGGGCTTTCCTGGTTTATTTATTTGTTTATGTTGTTCTTATATACATATGTTTATGTCTTTTTATGTACAAATAATGATGTTTACAATGAAACATCTGTTATGCTATCAAAAACGTCAGCGCATTGTTTTATAGCTGAAGAGGTTACAACGGATAACGGTCTGATTTGCGGCCTGGCAATGCTTGGTAAAACTAAATATCAATTTTACGAATTATTTACTGTATATAGTATTCAGTCCCTCACTCAACTGGCGTCAAGAGTGAAGAAGGGCGGCCTCATTATGGCTCGCCTTATTCTGTTCACCCTCTGCGCTCTTCCCGTATTATTTCATTTTATTTTGTTTATGCTTCAATATCTTGTATTTGTTTACATTGAAAAATGATTGGAAAAAGGTTACATTGAAATCAAAACAGTGAAGAAGCAGACAGACAAGAAGGTCATTAGATAGATAAACAGGAACAATAAAAAAAAAGAAAGCGAAACAAGACAATCCAACGTGCGCAAAATGGATCCATTGACTGTATACAAAAACTCAGTGAAACAACAGATCGATTCCGCAGACTTACTAGTGGCAAATTTGGTAAATGAGAATTTCGTACTGTCGGAGAAGCTGGATACAAAAGCAACCGAGATCAAACAGCTGCAGAAGCAGATAGACTCGCTAAACGCACAAGTCAAGGAGCTGAAGACTCAGACTTCCCAACAGGCAGAAAATTCAGAAGTCATAAAGGACCTTTACGAGTACCTCTGTAACGTACGTGTACATAAAAGCTACGAGGATGATTCTGGGTTGTGGTTCGACATCTCGCAGGGCACCCACTCAGGGGGATCTTCCGATGATTATTCGATAATGGACTATAAACTCGGATTTGTCAAGGGCCAGGCCCAAGTCACAGAAGTCATCTATGCGCCCGTTCTTAAACAGCGATCCACCGAGGAACTATACTCGCTACAGTCGAAACTACCGGAATACCTCTTCGAAACGTTGAGTTTCCCCCTCTCGTCGCTAAACCAATTCTATAACAAAATCGCTAAAAGCCTGAATAAGAAAAGAGAGAAAAAAGATGAAACCGAGTAAGCTGCTACATAATGTCTATATATCTACACATAAAATTCCGATTATTCCTTTGCATACCTGATTTGCCCCTCAGAATCCACAACCAGACTTTTCAAGAAGGTCTTTTTTGCCCCTTTATCCTTCATGGTTTTCAAAATTTTGTACAACGACTTGCCCTTGTGAAGCTCGATTCCGTTCGAGGTCTTTTCCACTTTCTCTGCCTTCTTGATCACAGGCTTCTCCACTTTCTTTGCAGGAGTTGCCACTGGCTGCTGCTGCTGCTTCTGCTTCTGCTTCTTGTTGCCCTTGTATAACGCTTTCTGGTACTTCTCGTCCTCGCTGATGCAAGACGTGTGATTCTTGTAACTCACGCCATCTTCAAACGTCTTGGAGCAATCTATGCATGTATAGTACGCGTTAGGACATCTATAATAATGCTTTTCGGTATTCTTCTTGGGCACAGTATCATTGCACACCTCACAGTTGAACGTAACCATCCTGTAATAACAAATATTTCTTGACTGAGACCGTTTGCTGTTGTATACAGAATACTCTTAGAGCTCATCGCAAGTTAAAAATTTTCAATTTTTTTTTCACTTTTTCCCGTCAAGGCAAAAAGCAACCAAAAGAGAATGAACCTCTATTTTTGATTTATTTATTATGAAATGCTGCCAGTCCACTCATCCGCATCAATGTAGTAGTCACAAAGCTAATATTTAGACGTTACTTTGATATCTCTGTCCATGAGAGCACTTATTTTAGGAAGTTAAATGAGACAGTCAATAGTTCACAATATCCCGTCAGCAATGGAGGGAAAAGGCATTCCTTTTCCATAGGATTTTAATCGTTTTCAAGCATCATACGCCCTCGAGGAACTCTTGTTTTCGCTTTACTATGCAACCATTGATGTATTTCTGCATAAATGTGCGTCACGTGGCCTTGTGTCTCTTATTTCCACTTGTTTTTTCACAATGCGGAAAACCTCGATTAAAGTAGAAAAAAAGGATATAATAGGAGTATACCATATTGGATAGTTCAATCTATAAACAAACAATCGCATAACCGCACGTATATATACGCACACACCTATCAATCACAATGGCTTTGGAACCTATTGATTACACTACTCACTCGAGAGAGATCGACGCAGAGTACCTGAAGATTGTCAGAGGCTCCGATCCTGACACCACCTGGTTGATTATTTCACCCAATGCGAAAAAAGAATACGAACCTGAGTCTACCGGTTCCTCCTTTCACGATTTCTTGCAATCGTTTGATGAAACCAAGGTCCAGTACGGACTGGCACGTGTGTCCCCACCAGGGTCAGACGTTGAGAAGATTATTATCATTGGTTGGTGTCCTGATTCTGCGCCATTGAAGACAAGGGCCTCTTTCGCCGCCAATTTTGCTGCAGTTGCTAATAATCTGTTCAAGGGTTACCACGTTCAAGTTACCGCCAGAGACGAGGACGATCTTGACGAAAATGAACTGTTGATGAAAATCAGTAACGCGGCCGGTGCCCGTTATTCTATTCAGACTTCCTCCAAGCAACAGGGGAAGGCTTCCACTCCTCCCGTGAAGAAATCCTTCACACCTTCCAAGAGCCCTGCTCCAGTTTCTAAGAAGGAACCAGTCAAGACTCCTTCCCCAGCACCTGCTGCTAAGATTTCTTCCCGTGTTAACGACAACAATGACGACGACGATTGGAATGAGCCTGAATTAAAGGAACGCGACTTCGATCAGGCTCCCCTGAAGCCAAATCAATCATCTTACAAACCAATTGGCAAAATCGACTTGCAAAAAGTGATTGCTGAAGAAAAGGCTAAGGAGGACCCACGTCTTGTTCAAAAGCCAACCGCTGCTGGTTCCAAGATTGATCCTAGTTCTGATATCGCTAATTTAAAGAACGAATCAAAATTAAAGAGGGACTCCGAGTTTAACTCCTTTTTGGGCACCACTAAACCCCCCTCCATGACGGAATCTTCATTAAAGAATGATGATGATAAAGTCATTAAGGGTTTTAGAAACGAGAAATCACCTGCTCAATTATGGGCCGAAAGAAAGGCAAAGCAAAACAGTGGCAACGCCGAAACTAAGGCTGAGGCACCAAAACCTGAAGTTCCAGAAGATGAGCCTGAAGGTGAACCTGACGTCAAAGATTTGAAATCAAAATTTGAAGGATTGGCCGCTTCAGAAAAAGAGGAGGAAGAAATGGAAAACAAATTTGCTCCTCCTCCAAAGAAATCAGAACCAACTATTATCTCACCAAAATCCTTCTCCAAGCCACAAGAACCTGTGAAAACTGAAGAAGCTCAGCAGCCTAAGACTGATTACAAGAAGATCGGCAACCCATTACCCGGTATGCACATTGAAGCGGATAATGAGGAAGAACCAGAAGAGAATGATGATGACTGGGATGATGATGAAGAGGAGGCTGCTCAACCTCCTTTGCCTTCGAGGAATGTTGCGTCAGGAGCACCAGTGCAAAAAGAAGAGCCTGAACAAGAAGAGATCGCCCCAAGCTTACCTTCTAGAAACTCGATCCCAGCTCCAAAACAAGAAGAAGCACCTGAACAAGCACCTGAAGAAGAAATTGAAGAAGAAGCTGAGGAAGCCGCTCCACAGCTGCCATCAAGAAGCTCTGCAGCTCCTCCTCCGCCTCCAAGACGAGCAACTCCAGAGAAAAAGCCAAAGGAAAATCCTTGGGCCACAGCAGAATATGATTACGATGCTGCAGAAGATAACGAACTGACCTTTGTGGAAAATGACAAGATTATCAATATTGAATTTGTCGACGATGACTGGTGGCTAGGGGAACTAGAGAAAGACGGCTCAAAAGGTCTCTTCCCCAGCAATTATGTGTCTTTGGGCAACTAGAATCACACGTCAGCGTCATGCTATTATATTATTCTTACGTAAAAAAATACTTACAGAGACGTTAAAGCTTTTGTATAGATACTTTCACGAGCCTTCCCTTTCAGTAAAATGAACAAATTATTTTGCCTTGTCCTTCTTTGTTTCAAGCGTTTATATGACTCCTCTACAGTATTATTTTTCAACAGACGGTGTGCCCGTACGGCGTTGTCAAAACCTCGAACATAAAACAACACTGAAACAAACTTATTGCACTCCTGCATCGCATACAGATCTGATACTTACTACAACCATAATGCTGTTTTAGAATGGCGTCAGGTGTTTACCAGAAGTGTATGGTACATGGTGCTTTCCTTATGCTCACTATTTCGGATTTACTTCTAGTCTATGTATAGATTTGTTAGAGACCAGTTTTAAGCTACAATGGAACGTTAAGATTAAGAAATGCATGAAGAGTCTCCCAGTAGATATATAAAGCTGAATTAAATTCAGTACAATGGAAGTTTCCACGTCTTTCTGTATTTTCATACCTTTAATTATAGGAAAAGCACACTACAAAAATACGCTATCATCTACCGAATATAACTGCAATGAACTCATTTGCGTCATTAGGTCTGATATATTCAGTAGTAAACCTTTTAACTAGAGTAGAGGCTCAAATTGTGTTCTACCAGAATAGTAGTACTTCACTGCCTGTCTCTACTTTAGTATCCACCTCAATAGCAGATTTTCACGAGTCCTCATCAACTGGCGAAGTGCGGTATTCATCCTCTTATTCGTATGTGCAGCCCTCAATAGACTCCTTCACTTCATCTAGCTTCTTAACAAGTTTTAAAGCCCCTACCGAAACTTCTTCCAGCTATGCAGTTTCTTCCTCATTGATAACTTCTGATACTTTTTCTTCATACTCTGATATCTTCGATGAAGAAACAAGTTCATTAATATCAACGTCAGCTGCCTCATCGGAGAAAGCCTCGTCCACCCTTTCTTCAACTGCACAACCTCATAGGACATCTCACTCTTCCTCTTCATTCGAGCTACCAGTCACTGCTCCATCATCCTCTAGTTTACCGTCCTCAACTTCATTGACATTTACGTCAGTTAATCCATCTCAAAGTTGGACTTCATTTAACTCAGAAAAATCTAGCGCTCTTTCCTCAACCATAGATTTTACTTCTTCTGAGATTTCAGGTTCAACATCTCCAAAGAGCCTGGAAAGTTTCGATACCACCGGTACTATAACTTCATCTTATTCTCCTTCTCCTTCTTCAAAAAATTCTAACCAGACCTCACTACTCAGCCCATTGGAGCCTCTGTCCAGTTCTTCAGGAGATTTAATATTGAGTTCAACTATTCAAGCTACTACCAATGACCAAACTTCAAAAACTATTCCAACTCTTGTTGACGCCACATCGTCATTACCACCAACATTGAGGTCATCCAGTATGGCACCAACAAGTGGTTCTGATTCAATCTCACACAACTTTACGAGCCCCCCCTCTAAAACAAGTGGTAACTACGATGTTTTGACTTCAAACTCAATAGATCCTTCTCTATTTACAACTACGAGTGAATATTCATCTACACAATTGTCGAGTTTAAATCGGGCCTCAAAAAGTGAAACAGTTAATTTCACTGCTTCTATTGCTTCCACACCATTTGGTACAGATTCGGCTACTTCTCTAATAGACCCCATTAGTTCAGTGGGTTCTACAGCATCTAGCTTTGTGGGAATTTCAACCGCCAATTTTAGTACACAAGGGAACTCGAACTATGTTCCTGAATCAACTGCAAGCGGAAGTTCACAATACCAAGACTGGTCAAGCTCTTCTCTTCCGCTGTCACAAACCACTTGGGTTGTCATCAACACAACTAATACACAAGGGTCTGTAACGTCAACCGCATCCCCGGCTTATGTTTCTACGGCTACCAAAACGGTTGACGGGGTGATCACCGAATATGTTACATGGTGTCCTCTAACACAAACCAAATCACAAGCAATTGGGATCAGTTCATCCACGATTAGCGCCACACAAACCTCTAAACCATCTTCAATATTAACATTGGGGATATCGACCTTACAATTGTCTGATGCCACATTTAAGGGGACTGAAACTATAAACACCCTTCTCATGACCGAAAGTACTTTAATCACAGAGCCCACCTATTTTAGTGGCACATCGGATAGCTTTTATTTGAGCACCAGTGAAGTTAATCTTGCGTCTTCCTTATCTTCTTATCCAAATTTTTCATCTTCAGAAGGCTCTACGGCGACCATTACTAACTCTACCGTTACATTTGGATCGACCAGCAAGTATCCATCTACTAGTGTATCTAACCCAACAGAAGCCAGCCAACATGTGAGCTCTAGTGTGAACTCACTCACTGATTTTACTTCAAATTCAACCGAAACCATCGCAGTTATATCTAATATTCACAAAACTTCGTCAAATAAAGACTATTCATCGACGACTACGCAATTAAAGACCAGCGGAATGCAAACGCTTGAGCTTTCTACTGTCACAACAACGGTGAACGGTGCTGCTACGGAATACACAACGTGGTGCCCGGCAACAAGTATTGCTTATACGACATCCATATCATATAAAACATTAGTTTTGACCACTGAAGTCTGCTCTCATTCTGAGTGTACTCCAACGGTTATTACCAGTGTTACTGCAACAAGCTCTACAATCCCCCTTTTATCAACCTCTAGCTCTACGGTATTATCTTCTACAGTATCCGAAGGTGCAAAAAATCCTGCTGCTTCTGAAGTAACTATTAATACCCAAGTTTCTGCTACTTCCGAAGCTACTACTACTAGCACTCAAGTGTCT
>OCVT010000785.1_pt1 | contig 13286 bp, 7 predicted proteins | sample 1539111 | NCBI WGS metagenome assembly OCVT01 (sample SAMEA3991482, study PRJEB22521) | metagenome | biome: anthropogenic terrestrial biome; feature: sewage plant; material: raw primary sludge | place: Sweden | collected 2012-09-26 | reverse complement strand
GACGCTCTTCCGATCTGTGGTCCCCCTCGATTGGGAGGATGCCGGGTATGAGAACCGCAAAAAGATGACGGGCCAGCGGGATGCGGGCGAGTTTCTCGGGCTCGTGGGCGCGTCCGTGGCGCACCTCGCGGCAGTAGGCAGTCAGAACCCAGTCCGCTACGTCAACTGCTGAGGCAGCTTGTCTTGGTTAAAACCACGCGAGCTAGACATGGTTCAATCTTCGATTTCAAGCTAAGTCATTGATTCGTATGTAATCTAGGGCGGGTCTGAGCGGAATTCTAGACAAGCCAGGCTCGTTCTTCCGATCTGAGTTTTGTTCCGGGCCACAGCACCTGATCCAGGCCGTCGGCTGCCTGGTCTTGTCAGCGATTGAACGGCAAGTCATTGATTTGCAATGGATCTGCTGCTTCACGTGCCACCAGATGGGTTTGCGTTTAAGCACATTCCTGTGCCTTCATCCGGGAGGGTGACTGCAGGCCTGCGACGGTTACATCTGCACCCTCGGGGCGTCATTTGGATACGTCCAAGAAAACGCTTGGTTTGCGCACCCGATCAAGACTGGTGCAAAACGTATCCCTTACACTTTCGTCATCTGGCCGGGAGTGTCGCTGTTACATCCTGGATTCGTTCCCCAGTTGAGATCCTCCTTTGCGTTCCTTCCGCACCACTTTGATACGTCGGTTGACCCTCGTCGCGCTCATGGCGCTGGCGACGCCGTGTGCGTTTGCAGCGAAGGCCACGAGTCCCACGTGGTACGACGCGAATGCCGCGGGCGTGTCGCCCGATTGGCACTACCGCGTGTCTGTTGCCTTGCCTGGAACCGCTTCCCTGAATACGACCGCGGTCGTGAATGTGGATTTTTCGGCGCTGCTCGCTCAGATGGGCGTTTCCGGCACGCTGGATGTGAATGCCGTTCGCGTGGTCCGCCCTGGTGGCAACCTTGCGGCTACGCAAGAGTACACCCCATCGGTATACGCCGGCGCGACGAATTCGACGGCTGGGCGAGGTGAGGTGCGCTTTCTGGTGGAGGACGCATCCGCCACCTACCAAATCTACTTCGATATCACCGCCAATGGCAGCAAGCCGGCACTTGCCACGGCTGCGATCAATGGCAACTTCGAGAAGGACACGGCGGGGACGCTGACCCCCTTCAGCTGGGCGTCCGCGTCCGCGAATGCAGGCTACGACGCACAGGTGCGTCCTTCAGAGAATCCGAGCATCTCTACCGATGGCACCGTCAGCGGGAATGGTGCATCGCCACGCACAGTGGCTGGGACGCCGTTCACCGGGAACAACTCCTACCTGCTCGGTGCGCGGACGAACAATGAGGGGGCGAGCGCTTTCCCAAGCTCGTTCGTCACCAAGACAATCGTGGTGCCGTCCACGAACCCTGGCAACCTGACTTTTCGCTACCGGATCCAGGGCTGGGATTCGAACGTGCTTGGCAGCACAACGCGGTTCGACTATTTGGCGGTGACGCTTGCGGCCACAGGTGTGACGACACAGAACCTGGTCGGGCCTGCGTTGGCCAGTAGCTACGCGACACGACCGTTCACACCCAACTACGGTACCAACCAGTCGGCGAACAACTCCTCGGGGTATGGCCAGTACAACGGCTTTGACATGGACAACAACGGGACCCACCGCGGCACAGTCGGCGCGGGAACCCTGACGACGTTCACCCGAGGTCAGGAGCCGTGGATCACCGTGACGGTGCCGTTGACGGCGTTTGCAGGGCGTACTGCGACGCTGCGCTTTGCATTCAACAACACGGTCCTCTACAAGTCCTGGGCTCACATCGATGACCTGGAATGGTCGGTCGTGTCCCCAACCCTCGGTAATCCTGAGGCGTACGGGGTGGCCGTGACGGCGCCGGCGGTCTCTCCTGGCGTGGATGCCGGTGACATGGTGTCCGTGAGCGCCTCGGTTGATGCCTCTCCGTCAACGGCCGTTTTTGTTGACATCCTTGATCCGGCTGGAACGGTGGTCGCGACGAACGTGCGCCTGTTCAACGACGGGACTCATGGCAGTTCTGCCGCGGCGCCTTCGACCTGGGTGAACGACGGCAGCGATGCCGCCTATCCGACCTACAGCGTTCCGCGCAATGCGGTCAGCTCGGCGGCGTGGTTGGTGCGTGCCCGTGCCGCCGACGCATCTTCATCCTCGGTCGGTGCAGCCGGCCTGGCGCGCCGCATCGGCGGTTCTTCTTTGCCAGTGAGCGAAGCGAACTTCTTCAACGTGGACGATCACCTGTTCACAGTGAATGGGAAGGCCAACCTGTCTCACCTGAAAACGGTGGCGATGTACTACGACCCGGTCAATGGCACCGTCAACCCGAAGGCGATTCCTGGATCGAAGGTGATGTACGAGATGACGGTTTCGAACCCCGGTGGCGGCGCCGTGGACTCAAACTCCGTCTACATCATCGATCCGATTCCAACGTTCACCAAGATGTGCGTTCAGGACTACCAAGCCGCAGGGCAGGGGCCTGTTCAGTTCACGAATGGATCGGTCGTCAGCGGCCTGAGCTACACATTCTCGGGGCTGGCCTCGACGACGGACAGCCTGAGCTTCTCCAGCGATGGCGGAGCTTCCTATAACTATGTGCCGACAGCGGATGCTGAAGGCTGTGATGCAGCGATCACGCACGTGCGCATTGCGCCGTCGGGCGTGATGGCCAGTGCAACTTCCACGACGACGCCCAGTTTCTCGGTGCGCTTCCGTGTGGCGATCAAGTGAGTAGAACCATGAAGTTGCAGATGAAGCGTTGGCTGCAGACGATTGCTGCAGGAGTGTTGCTCCTGGTAGGTGGTGCCGCGCATGCGGTGACTCCGCCTGGCACCATCATCAACAACGTGGCGCGTGTGACTTACACGATGCCTTCGTTGGCATCGACATTCACGGTTAACAGCACGATCGCGACCTTCCAGGTTCTCGAGCTTGTCGATGCCCGAGTTCAATGGACTGACACGTCCGCAGTGATCGTTAGCTCTCCAGATACGTACAAGCCGCTGACATTCAAGGTATTCAATCTGGGCAATGCTGCGCACAGCTTCGTGCTGACGACCGCAACATTGCCTGGCGGGCAGGCGAAGGCGACGCCGTCTACGCCAGCTCTGTATGTCGAGAATGGTCTTCAGTCCGGTCTTCAGTTGACGGGGCCAAACGCGGATCTGTCACTGGCCAACGGCTCGGTGGTCGACTTTGCTGCGCAAGAGGTCAAGACCGTCTACGCAGTTTCCGACATCGCTACGGGTGCGGCGTTCAATGCACAAGGTGCGATCACACTGACAGCGCGCTCTGCTCTGACGTCGATTCAGGGTGCCGCGCCTGGAACGCAGCTGTCTGGCGTAGGGACGAGCGGCCTGGATGTCGTGGTCGGTCATTTCGGTGGTTCAGCCAAAGCCGATGGCGGCTACATCGTACAAGGCGCCATCGTCAGCACCAACAAGCGGGTTGCCGGTGTTGTCGACACAACCGGCGGTTCAAAGGCTGGCTCTGGCAGCGTCGTGACGTACGAAGTTTCCATTGTTGCGCAAGGCACTGGCCATCTCAGCGACGTCACGATCACAGATCCACTTCCCGCCCAGACCGAATATGTCGCCAGTTCTTTGCTGCTCGATGGCGTGGCTTTGCCCGATGCGGGCAGGGTGAGCGGCAACACGATCACTGTGGTGGTCGGTGCGAAAACGGCGCCATTCACCTCCACGCTGCAGTTCAAGGCCCGCATTCGATAGGCCTGTTCACACCCTTGTTTGACCTCAACCACCAGGAGAAATCCATGACCAAGACTTCACGCTCTCTCATTCTCGCCGCTGCACTGCTCGCCTGTGGCGGTGCCTTCGCTCAGTCCGCTGCGCAATCGCCCATCAAGGTGGTGAGCACGGCCCTGGTTGCAAGCCTATCTGGCAAGCAGCTCGAAGCCGCGACTTCCGTGCCTCCGGGTGCCAAGGTGTTGCTGAAGAGCACGATCACGAACAGCGGCGCTGCTCCGGCGAAGGATCTGGTCATCACCAATCCGGTGCCGCAACACATGGTGTTCGACTCGCTGTCTGCCAGCAACAAGACCGCTACCAACGTGACCTTCTCGGTCGACGGTGTGAACTTCGCATCAGCCTCTGCGTTGACGGTGAAGGTCGCCAAACAAGGCGTTGAGCTGACCCGAGCCGCTCAGCCTTCGGACTACCGCTTCGTGCGGTGGACGCTTTCCAATCCGCTTCCTGCAGGCGCGATCGCGGAAGTCGCTTTCAACGCAACCGTGGAGTAAGACGTACTGCAAACACCAGTTCTCAACCCTGTCCCTTGTCCCTTTCCATCTAGGAATTTTTTATGAATCGCTTCTTCAAGCCCTTGGCGCTCGCCGCCGCAGCGGTGGCGATGCTTGCGGGTGCTTCTGCGGCAATGGCCGCTGGCACTCCGTCCGGCACATCCATCAGCAACACCGCCACCGTGAACTTCGCCGTCGGTGGCGTCACCCAGCCCCCCGTGGTCGCAACTTCGCCGAGCTTCCTCGTCGACACGAAGGTCAGCATGACCGTTGTGCCCGCAGGCGGTGCCGGTAGCGTCGTGAACGTCATTTCCGGCGCTGTGAAGCAGGTCATCCCTTACGAGGTGACCAACACCGGCAACTTGGTGAACGACTTCCTGCTCGCGACGGCCAATCTGGCCAGCGGCACGACGTTCGGATCGCCGGCGTCCTACACGGACAACTTCGAAGCCTCAAGCTGTGGCGTGTTCGTTGACAGCAATGGCAACACCTCGTATGACGCAGCCGATACCGCGGTGTACATCGACGAGCTCGCTCCCGATGCATCACGCCGTGTGTTCGTGGTCTGTGACATCCCTGCATCGCGTGTCAACGCTGATTTCTCTGCTGTCAACCTGACCGCTACCGCGGCCAGCGGCGGCGCAGCGAACTCGCAAGGCGCCGCATTGGCTGCCACGACCGGTGCCAAGGCTCTGAACACGGTTGCCGTGGTTCTGGCCGACGTGGCTGGTTCGGATGACCTGGCGAACGACGGTAAGGTTTCTGCGCGCAGCGGCTTCCTGGTCCAAACAGCTGCTCTGACGGTCACGAAGGCTGTCGGCGCGTACTGCGATCCGGTGACGTTCAACAGCAACCCCAAGCTGGTACCCGGCGCGTATGCGCGCTACACGATCACGCTGGCCAACTCGGCGACCGCTTCCACCTCAGCGACGCTGGGCGAAGTGGCCGACACGCTGGTGACACAGCTGGGCTTCGATGCGAACCTGATCAATGCATCGGCATCATCGTGCGCTACCCCCACCAGCGCTGCTGGCAAGGGTGTTCGCGTGAGCTGCACGGGCGGTACGCGCGCTTGCGCCACCACGCCGATCTACCTGGACACGTCGACCACCGTCACTGGCCAGAACATCAGAGTGAACCTGGGCACTGTGCTGCCGGTTGAAGCTGGCTACACCGCTGGCCAGCTGAAGCCGGGCGAGTCGGTCCAAGTGATCTTCAACGCCATCGTTCAGTAATACGGCTGTGCCGGGCCTTCGGGCCCGGCTTGCTGTGACACATCAAGTCGCACCCATGCTCGCCTTCCTTCATCGCATCAAGAAAGCCACAGCTTCGCTCGTGGCCATGAGCCTTGTTCTGGGGGCGCTGCCTGTCCATGCGCAAAGCCAGGGTGCTACGGCTCCTGGCACCAAAATTGAGAACACAGCCTCTGTGAGCTATCAGCTGTCCGCTGATGCGTCACCGGGCAGCTCGCGCACACCCGTGAGTCAAGCGCCGTCGGCTGTGTTCACCACGTTCGTTCCTCACCCTCTTGCGATTGCGCTGGGTGCTGCGGTGACGGACGGTGCAGATTTCAATCTCTCTGCTGGCGCGGTCTGCTTGAAGGGCGGATCACCAGTGGCGAGCGAACCTCGGTTTGTGAGTGGTTCTTCAGTAAAAAATGGCGACCAGATTGCCTTTAAGACCGCCAGCTCGCTGAAGTCCGGTGATGCGTTGTTCGTTGAAGTCTTTGACAACGATGCGAACAAGAATGGAACGGGTGCCGAGACGATCGACGTGACCTTGACGACACCGACCAACGATCAGGAAAGGGTTCGCCTGGTCGAGACCGGTGCTGACACAGGGCGCTTCGTCGGCTACGTTCAAACCGGGCGGGGGACTGTCACGCAAGGGAATTGCGTCCTGACGGTACAAAGCAACCAGCTGATCACCGCCGTCTACCATTCTGCTGCTGCGGTTCAGGCCACGGTGCAAACGAACATCCTGGTCGACCCTGTGGGCGTGGTATTCGACTCCGTGAGCGGCAAGACCATCAATGGCGTCAGCGTGACGCTCGTCGATGCAGTAACCCTCGCACCAGCAGTCGTCTATGGTGACGATGGCGTGAGCGCGTATCCGAACACCGTGGTGAGTGGCAATGCTGTGACGGACGCGTCGGGCACGAACTATCCGGGAGTTGCCGGTCAGTTCCGCTTTCCGCTGGTAAAGCCAGGCACATACCGCATCGTAGTGAATGCAACCAAGGACCTGGCCTACCCGAGTCAATACAGCGTCGCGGACCTCCAGTCCAAGTTCAGCGGGACATACGTCGTCAACGACTCTTCGAAGGGGGCGCCTTTCACTGCTGGCTCGATCCTGGCCCAGATCGACATCCCAGTCGATGCAACCGGTGGCAAGCTGGTGGTGAGCAAGTCGGTTTCCAACGTATCAGCGGCCATTGGTGAGTTCGTTCGCTATACCGTGGCGGTCACCAATCACGACAAGTCTCCAGTGGCGAATGTTGTGATGCGCGATCGGTTGCCAACAGGTTTCCGACTGCGTGCGAATTCCTTCACTGTCGGCACGTCCAAAGCGACAGTTGTTCAAGACGAGGCTGGAAACTTCAGCTTTGCCATCGGCACGATGGCGCCTGGCGCTACTGTGACGATGCACTATGTGACGGAAGTGACCGTCCAGACCCCCATCGGGAAAGCGAAGAATCTCGCCAATGCAACAGGTGTGAGCGCGGTGTCAAACGACGCGATGGCACAGGTTGAGGTGCGCGATGACCTTATGTCCGACAGGTTCGTGATTCTGGGCAATGTACGTGAGGTTGAGTCTTGCAAGAAGCTTCCAGGCAAGCCACTGTCAGGCGTTCGGATCTTGTTTGAAACAGGTGACTATGTCTCTTCAGATGTGAACGGACAGTGGCACATGGATCGTCTGCGAGTGGGGAACCACGTTGCGCGCATTGATCCGCAGTCCATTCCCAGCGGCTATGAGCCTGTGCTGTGCGAGGACACGACGGACTTCGCTGGATCCGCGACATCCCGATTCGTTCGTGGTGCAGCAGCCTCTCTCAAGAGCGTGGAGTTCTATCTGAAGAAGACCCAGGCGAAGGTCGATGCGGACGCCAAGGCGATGAGCGAAAAGCTCTCTCAGAGCATCTTGGGCACGCTGAACACTGAGGTCAAGGAGGATGCGGTCGTGGCAGCGGGCAAGTCTGGCACCGAGGCTTATTCCTATCATGCGGCCTTCCTGCGCGAGCTGAAGCCTGAACGCAAGTTTCTTTTCCCCAACGATTCGTTCAGCGCGGTCACGACGGCCATTGGCGTTGCGCTGTCATCACCTTCGGGTGAACAGGTTCGCCTCTTCGTGAATGGAATGGAAGCACCGAAGATCAGCTACGACGGTGTTCGTGACGATGAGGCATCGAAGGCCAGCATCCACTACTGGAGCGCGGTGCCCATTCGGGACGGCATGAACAAGCTGGAAGCCAGGTTCTACAAGGAAGGCGTGGAGGTTGGAACGGCCTCACGCGAGGTCACGTTCAGCAGCAACATCACGAACGCCACCTTGGATCAAGAGCGCTCAGTGTTGGTCGCCGATGGCCGTCATCCGATCGAGATCGCTGTTAAATTGACCGACGAGTTCAGTCGTCCGGCGTACAAGGGACTGTCGGGCAGCTACACCCTTGAGGGTGGCTTCACGAGCTTCATCGATCGTGCTTCTGGTGCGCCTATCGAAATGCTGGGGCGTCTGCGTGAAAACCAGCAAACGTTCGTGGTCGGTGACAACGGGGTGGCTGTGATCAAGCTCGAGCCAGCTGCAAGTGGCGGCGAAGCCTTGCTCACAGTGATGCTGAAGGACAAGCGCCTGACCCTCAGGCCCTGGATCCGTGCGGCCAATCAACCCTGGGTGGTGGTGGGTTTCGCGGAAGGCACACTGGCACACAGCAAGATCTCGAACGCCATCAAGGACAGTGTTGGTGGTGGAGATCTGGTCGACTCGGGTGGTCGAGTTGCGTTCTTCGCAAAAGGCTCAATCTCAGGTGATCTGCTTGCGACTATTGCCTACGACACGCGTGCAATCAAGCAAGTGGATCCAGCCACATCCAGCTCGATGGCAGGTCAGCAATTGATGGTCGCGGGAACTTCGCAGGATGCGTTCCAGGTGTACGGTGATCAGTCTGCCAGCCAGAAGGACGCCGTTCGGACAGGAAAGTTGTATGTGCGAATCGAGAAAGATCGCTTCTATGCGATGTTCGGCCAAACGCAAGCCGGCCTCTCGATCACGGAGCTGACGAAGTACGATCGCATCATTAACGGCGCGAAGACGGAGTACCGCGGTGATCGTGCTTCAGCTACTGCGTTCGCCAGTGAGCTGACGGGCGTTCATACCCTGGTCGAACTGAATGCTGATGCATTGAGCGGTGCGTATGCGACCAAGACCCCGATCAAAGTGAACACTGAGGTGGTGTCGATCGTCACGCGCTCTTCGAGCCAACGCGACCGTATCTTGGACCGCAAGGTGCTCTCTCGCTACCTGGACTATGACATCGATTACGCGCTGGGGACGATCCGCCTGAAGCAGTCGGTCCAGGCGTACGACCTTGGGTTCAACCCGAACTACATTCGGATCGAGTTCGACACGGACATCGATGTCGGGTCGGCTTCGGTGGTGGGTGGCCGTGTAGCCTACAAGCCATTCCAGACCGTTGAGGTTGGTGTCAGTGGCGTCAAGGAAAGCGGGGGCGCCAGTGACTCTCGCATGGCAGGCGTCGACGTGCGTTACGCCTCCAAGGACGGGGCGTTGAGTGGCAGCGTGGAGCTCGCCAACAGCAGCAAGATCGTCGATGGTGGTAGCGTGAGTGGCTCCGGTTACTACGCACAGGGCCAATACCGCGGGCAGGGTGTTTCCGGTCAGCTCTATGCGAAGAAGGTAACCCCTGGCTTCGGCACTTCGACAGCTCTCGCCGCGGACGTCGGTCTCGAGAAGGTTGGGGGTGACGTGACGGCTCAGATATCCGATGGTCTGGCACTGAACGGTTCTCTGTCGTCTCAGAAGGACCTGGGCACCAATGCAAAGAGTGAGATTGCCGAACTCAAACTGACGAGCCGCTTGACCGACCAGTCGACAGGCTACGTTGGACTGAAGCGTCAGTTGACTGAAGGCTCTACGGTCTCCACGGGGTACCTTGGAAATGGTCTGGCTCTGCCGACCGCTATCGCTGACCAGGATTCGCTTGCCGTCACTTTGGGCGCTCAATATGCTCTGCAGGCCGTGCCAGCTCGCCTTGTGGGTCAGGCGGAATTGCCGAACAAGGTGAGCGATGTCGCTCCACGTCGTTTGCGCGTTGGTGGCGAATACGACCTGACCAAGAAGATCACACTGGTCGCAGACCATGAGCTGACGCAGTACGAGTCCGCTAGTTTCGGACTAAATCGGGTGGGTCTAAAGGCGAACCCGTGGAAGGGTGGCCAGGTTCAAGCGTCGACCGGCGCCATGGACGGTGACATCGGCCGGGCGTACTACCGGGTTGGTGCTGACCAGTCGTTCGAGCTTACGCAGAACCTGACGATGGATCTGGGCTTTGCTTCGCAGAGCTGGACGGGTGGCGCGCTGCCGAAAACGAACGTGGCTGCCGGCACGATCGTGACTCTTGAAGACTACAAGAACTACCGCGGCGCCTTGGTGTATCGACGTGATCCATTCCTGGCCCAGTTGCGTGCGGAGCACCTGGATGGAACGGACTCAAAGCGGACCTTCATTCAGGGTGACGTCTACCAGAAACTGGATTCTCGTTTCGCTCTGACCGCCGGGTTTACAACCGAGCGGCTCGACATGGGGCTGTCGTCAACGCGCACTGATTCGTTGCGTCTTGGCGCGAGCTACCGCGATGCGGCCAGTCCGCTGTCCGGTCTTCTGGGTGTGCGCTACGCCAACTTGAAACAGTCCGAAGCGCAGCAAGCGAGCATCGTGGTCAATGCGATGCAGAACTACAAGCTGAACAGCGACTGGGAAGTCTTTGCGCACCAGGGGATCAAGCATGCCTCTGCGACGTTCGATGGGGAGGGCTATCAGGGTCTGACCTACCTGCTCAACGCCGGCGTGACGTACTATTTGGGGTCGAAGTTTGATATTTCCGCATCCGCATTGCGCGCATACTCGTCATCTGCCAAAGTTGGCAGCAATGGTGGTGCATTGGCTCTTGGCTACACCATGAAGAAGAATGCGCATGTCGCAGTCGGCTACCAAGCTCTTGATAGGTTTGACAGGAACTTTGCGTTCAACGAAGCCTATGTGAGCGGAATCTTCCTGAGGGTCATGATCAAGTTCGATGAAACCACCCTGGGTCTCAACCGCGGATCGGCTGCCGAACTGCCCTGAAGATGCAGGTTGTTGGCGCCACTTGAATTCTGACCCACCCTGCCGATCCAATATTGACCCAGGGCGGATTGCTGAATTTGGAATCAGCAACTGTGGATAAGTGTAGCCAGTAGCCCGTTTAGAACGGTTCGTCTGGCTCTGCTGATGCCGGTGCAGTTATGCTGCCTTTGCGTGCACTCTCTCTGGCCTTGATGCGTGACTTCGCCGCCAGGGTGCTGTGGCGGAAGCGGTGGGACTCATTTCCGGTCTCCACGATATGGCAGTGATGGGTCAAACGGTCCAGGAGCGCTGTGGTCATCTTGGCGTCCCCGAACACCGCCGACCATTCCGAGAAGCTCAGGTTGGTCGTGATCACCACGCTGGTGTGCTCGTACAGCTTGGAGAGCAGATGGAACAGCAGGGCGCCACCGGCCTGGCTGAAGGGCAGGTACCCCAGCTCATCCAGAATCACCAGGTCCAGGCGCGACAGCGCCAGTGCGATGCGCCCAGCCTTGCCCTCGCGCTTCTCCTTCTCCAGTTCGTTGACCAGATCCACCGTGGAATAGAAGCGCACCCGCTTGCCCTTGGCTGCAATGCCCGCCACTCCGATGGCTGTGGCCAGGTGCGTCTTGCCCGTGCCCGGCCCACCAATGAGCACCACGTTCTGTGCCGTCTCGGTGAACTCCAGCGTACTCAGTTGCTTGACCAACTTGTGGTCTATCTTGGAGGCCTCGAAGTCAAAGCCTGCCAGGTCCCGGTGTAGCGGGAACTTGGCCGCCTTCATCTGGTGGCGCACCGAGGCAAAGGCCCGCTGTGCGTGCTCTGCCTGCAGCAGGTGCTCAATCAACCAGCGCGAGGTCTGTATGCCCACATCACTGCTTTGTCCCTCTGCAGTGGTCAACTCGACCCAGGCGCCGGCCATGCCGTTCAGGCGGAGTTCCTTGAATTGAGCAGCAATATCACGCATGGCTCACGCCCTCCATGGCGTCGCCACGCAGGCTGTCGTAGCGCCCGGTGTCGGCCAGTGGTGCCTCCTTGAGATCCAGGGTGCTCTCTATGTTGGGAGGAGGCTCTGGCGCATCAAGCCGAGCCAATACGTTGAGAACGTGCTCGGTGCTGAGCGCGCCCGATTCGATCACCAACTCCACCGCCACCAGCACCGCTTCCAGTCCGTGGCTGGACACGCAGTTGAGCACCTGCGCCATGGTCTTTTCACCGCCCTCATGGCGCATCAAGCCTTGTCGCAATCGCTGCAAAGGCGTCGGCATGTCTGCAAAGGGCGCGCCATTTCTCAGGGCACCAGACTTGCGCTGAATCAGCGCAATGTAGTGCTGCCAGTCGTAGCAGATGTGGCCCCGGTTGGGCAGCCTCTCGTGCCGTGCCACGATCATTTCGTCGCTGGCGATCTCCACCCGGCCGGGGTACAGCCGGGTGCTCACGCGCTGGCCTGCCAATTCGCACGGCACCGAGTAGCGGTTGCGCGCCACCGCCACCAGGCAAGTGCTCGACACCTTGGCTGAGCGCTCCACATAGCCATCAAAGGCTGTCGGCATGGGCATCAGTTCCGCGCGCTCCTGCTCCAGCATCTCGGCCACGCTGAACGCCTTGTACTCTGGGTGGCGCACCTCCTCCCACAGACTGCGGCAGCGTGCGCCCAGCCAAACATTGAGCTCGGCAAAGCTGCCAAACTTCTGCTGCTGCGCCTCCAGCCAGATGCGCCTGCGGCTGTCCTGCACGTTCTTCTCCACCACGCCTTTCTCCCAGCCGCTGGCTACGTTGCAGAAGTCGGCATCGAATAGGTAATGTGCGCACATCACGGCAAAGCGTGCGTTGACGATGCGGCCCTTGCCACCTTGTCCGCCTTTGCCGCGCGGGACCTTGTCCACGGCCGTCTTCATGTTGTCGTAAATACCCCGGCGAGCCACGCCACCGAGCGCCGCAAAGGAACGGGTGTGGGCGTCAAACAGCATCTCGTGACCCTGGCTGGGGTAGGCCACCAGCCAGAATGCGCGGCTGGCGCACAGCTTCATGTGCGACACCTGCATGCGGTGGTAGATACCGCCCACCACCAAGCCCTCTTCGCTCCAGTCGAACTGGAACGCCTCGCCCATCTCGAACTTCAGTGGCACGAACGCCCGGGCGTCCTTGCCAGCGTCGACGCGCCAGGCCCGGATAAAGTCCGTGACGCGGGTGTACCCACCCTCATATCCGCTGGTCTTGATTTGCGCAAACAAGGCGCGTGCCGTGCGACGGTTCTGCTTGGGTCGATGCGCATCGGCCTTGAGCGACTGCTCCAGTTCGGCCACATACGCATTGAGCTTGTTGAAGCCCGCCGTGCGGCTGTAGACGGGCTCCTTCACCTCCTCTGGCTTCCTCAGCCAGCTTCGCACCGTGTTGCGCGATAGGCCCGTGCGCTTGGCTATCTCATGCAACGACACCTTGTCGCGCATGTACATCCGTCGAATTCTTCCCAACATTTCCATGGTGATCACCTTGCATTTTCCCTGCCCAATATTTAGGCAAGGCAAGTAAAACACCTGGGTCAGTTTTGAAGCGGCACATGCCCTCTAAGTGGGTCAGTTTTCAGTCGGCGGCAACACCGAGGGCGTAAAGAGCTTCCGCGACGCACTTACAGACCTGCGTGACAGCTTGCCTGACCTTGACTTCATCAACG
>OCVT010000777.1_pt1 | contig 13311 bp, 13 predicted proteins | sample 1539111 | NCBI WGS metagenome assembly OCVT01 (sample SAMEA3991482, study PRJEB22521) | metagenome | biome: anthropogenic terrestrial biome; feature: sewage plant; material: raw primary sludge | place: Sweden | collected 2012-09-26 | reverse complement strand
CTAATCCATCCATTCCAGGAAGTGTTAAATCTAAAATAACAAGGTCAAATTTATTGATTTTCAAACTTGAAAGAGCCAAAAATGGCTCTTCGTAGTTTGTAACTTCCATGTTGAATTGCTTTAAATATTGTGTTAGAACATTTGCTAATTCTAAATCATCTTCTATCATTGCAATTTTTATCAAAACTTACCCTTTTATTTTTTCATCAAATTTTTGATTCATTTTCTCTTTTCTTAAATCCATAAGAACTTTTAACTGCTCTTTTTGTTTAGGAGTTAAAACAGCATAAGATTTTTCAATCACTTCTGCTTCCGATTTTATCATATTATCTCTTTTTTCATTCATAATTTGAACATATTTAGTTTTGTCAAATCCATCTTTTGTAAAGGCATCATCAGTAGATTTTAGAGCTTTTCTACTTTCATCCATGATTTGTTCAAGTTTAGTTTGTTGTTCAGGTGTTAAATTTAACTCTTTAAACATAGGAGTTAAACCAGCTCTATGATTTTGCATTTTATGCATTTTATTATTTTTCATCATGCCACAATTTTCTTTTTTATCACATCTTTTATCCATATCACAATTATTTGCGTATAAACCACTTGATAATAAAACACTTAGAACTAATCCAGATATTAATTTATTTTTTGTTGTCATTTTTTTAATCCTTTTATTTTTGATATATGAAATTATTACATTAGGATTTTAATGGTTTATGAATTGAATATTAATACAATCTTAATAGGAAAAATAATTATCTTTAGATATACTATTTCCTTAAAATATAACATAAGAATTTAAAGTGCAACTATCAAATTTTATAACAAGAATTATCTTTACAACAGCCTTTATATCTACCTTTTTAGCATTTAGTATTTCTACTATTTTTCAGTATAAAAATTTCCAAATTGACAAATCACATATAAAAGAGGAACTAACCAATCTAAAAAAAGAACAAATTAAAAGAGAAGTTTTAAGTGTTTTCAACTTAATTAATTACAAAGAAGATTTATTATTAAACTCAATAAAAGAAAAAATTGAAAATAGAGTTGATTATGCCCATAACGTTGCTATGTCAATTTATCTTGAAAATAAAGAAAAGAAAACTCCTGAAGATATAAAATTATTAATAGCAAGAGCTTTAAGTAATATAAATTATGGAAATGATAAAACATATTTTTTTATCAATAGTAACAAAGGTCAAGCAATACTTTTTAATAAAAAATAACACTAGATTCATATCATGACATTTGGAATTTAAAAGACCTAAACAATAATTATATAATTCAGAATCAAGCTAAAATAGCCTTAGAAAACTAAGAAGGATTTTTAACAAATACTTTTGTAAAACCAGATTCAAATGACAATACACAATATTCTAAATTATCTTATGTAAAACTATTTGAACCTTATGATTTACATATTGGAATGGGTGAATATATTGATGAAATTAGAGAAATAACAAAAAAAGAAATTTTAGATTTAATTGCAAGTATTAGATTTGGGGATAATAATTATCTTTTTGTAAATACAATGGATGCAAAATCATTAGTATTTGATGGAAAAAGATTAGAAAATCCAATACCACATCCATTTTTAAATCTTTTTACATCACAATTAGAAAAAGTAAAGAATCCAGAGGGTGGTTTCTTTTCATATAAATTCAAAAAATTAAATACAACAAAAGAGTATGACAAAATATCTTATGTAATAAAACATGAAAAATACAACTGGATTATTGGTTCTGGAGTATATTTAGATGAGCTTGAAAAAGAATTATCAAGAAAAGAAGATATTTTTAAGCAAACTATTTATGAGCAAATAATTTATATGACTATTATATTTATCTTAATAATTTTAGTTTTATATTTAATATCAAAAAAAATTTCAGAATTTATAGATACAAATATCAATCATTTAATTTCATCTTTTGAAAAAGCTTCAATAGAAAATAAAAAAATAGATACACAAAATCTTACATATAAAGAGTTTGTATCCTTAGCAAATAATCTAAACATAACCCTTGAGAGTAAAAATGAAACTGAAAAAAAACTCCAAGATTATATTCAAATAATAAATGAAAATGTAATAATTTCAATTACAAATAAAGATGGTTTAATAATAAGTGCAAGTGAAGCTTTTTGTAAAATTTCAGGATATACAAAAGATGAATTGTTAGGTAAAACACATAGTTTAGTGAAACATCCTGAAACATCAAATAAATTTTATGAAAAAATGTGGCAGACGCTTCTTTTAGGAAATATTTGGAAAGGTGAAATAAGAAATAAAAATAAACAAGGTGTTGATTATTGGGTATATGCCATAATAAAACCTCTTTTAAAAGATACTAAAATCATAGGTTTTACTGCAATTAGAACAAATATAACTGATAAAAAACATATTGAATATTTATCAATTACTGATGAATTAACTCAACTTTATAATAGAAGATATTTTAATCTTAAAATAAATGAAGAAATAAATAGAGCAAAAAGAGAAGAAAATTATTTCTCATTTCTAATTATGGATATTGATTATTTCAAGCAATACAATGATACTTACGGTCATCAAGCAGGAGATTTAGCCCTTAAAAAAGTCTCTTTAATGTTGAAGAAAAAGACAAGTAGAGCTAGTGATTTTGCCTTTAGATTGGGAGGAGAAGAGTTTGGAATAATCACCATTTTAGATAAAGAAAAGTCTATTGAATTTGCAAATTCAATCAAAAATGAAATAGAAAATCTTCAAATCGAACATAAAGCAAGTAAAGTATCAAAATATCTGACTATTTCAATAGGTATTGTTTCAAAAAAAGGCGATGCTATTACAAATAGTGATATACTTTTTAAAGAAGCTGATGATTGTCTATATGAAGCTAAAAAATTAGGGAGAAATAGTATTTTTATACTTTAAAAAACATGAAAATAAGAGTAGGAACATTTAACCTTTTTCAATTTGTGGAACCGCCATTTTCTTGGTATACGAAAAAAGAGAAATTTAACGATGAACAATGGATTGAAAAAAAGAATTGGATAAAAAATCAAATCACTGAAATGAACTGTGATATTATAGGTTTCCAAGAGGTTTTTTCTAAAGATGCTTTAAAAGAATTAGTTTTAGAGTTGGGTTTTAAATATTTTAAAACAATTGATACTCCTAAAACTGATAAAAAAAATGAAAAAGTCTATATAAGTACTATTGTTGCCCTTGCTTCAAAATATCCTATTAAAAATATAAAAAAAGTAGAAACTGACCTTTCATCACTGAAAAAACATAATGTTTCTGGCTTTTTTAAATTTGCAAGGGAGCCAATTAAAGCCACACTTTTATTACCTAATAAAAAATATTTAGATGTTTATGTTTGCCACTTAAAATCAAATAGAGACAATGAATTTGAATATATTTTTACAAAAGATGCCTCTTTAGAAGAGAAAAAAGAGAAGGTAAAAAAAGCTTTAGAAGGGAATTATTCTCTTTCACTAAAACAAAGACTTTGTGAAACAAGTTCACTTTTTGCAAATATAAACTTAGGTAAAAATCCAGCTGTTTTAATGACTGATTTAAATGATAAAGAGTTTTCTTTGACAATTGATGCATTAACAAACAAAAGATACCATAATGAGACACTTAGTAAAAATGATTATTTATTGCTTGACGCATATTACTATTTCAAAAAAAAGATTTATAATCCTCATCCTGAACAAAAAGAGATAAAAAGAACACCAACAAGCTATTTTGCGGGGAAAGGAAATGTTCTTGATTATGTTTTTGTTTCAAATTTATTTGATAAAGATAGAAAAGATAATATAGGTAAAATCACTTCCTATGAAGTTTTTGATAAACACTTGCAAAAAAATCAAAATGGCTCACTTTTAAATAGCGACCATGCTCAAGTGGTTTGTGAATTAGAAATATTTTAAATAATCCACTTTTATGCCACTTTAGTTTTATATAATCACTCATGTAATAAATTATCAGCGATTTATTATTAGAGCAATATATACAAATAATTTAATCATTTATACCCATCATCGGTGCTCTCCTATAAAAAAGAAAAGAGAAATTTCTCCTTTTCTTTTTTTTCTTTATTTCCTTAAATACCTCAAACTAGTAGCAATAATATCATCATCATCTTTGCTTGGTGATTTTATTGTCTCTTTTGTATCATTAGCTTTTGTAAATGTTATCGCCATTTCATAAGAGCTGATATTTTGGATTCCTAGATTTAATGCTAAAATTTTTATGATGATTAGCTCAATAAACTGTTTTGTAAAAATATCTGGTTTTCCAAATCTATCTTCCATCTCTTCTTCTATTACGTAAACTTCTTGAATTTCAGATGCCTTACTTAGTCTTCTATAAAGTTCAAGTCTAACTCGGTCTTCATGGATATAGTCATCACTGATATATGCTGAAATTGCTAGTTTTATATCTACTGTTTTTTTCTCTTGTTTATCGTCACCACTTAATGTTGCTAAAGTATCTTCTAACATTTTTAGATATAAACCATATCCTATTTGTTTGATATGACCACTTTGGTCAACACCTATGATATTTCCACCACCTCTGATTTCTAAATCTTGATGAGCTAAAGCTGTTCCACTTCCTAAATATGAGTTTGATTCAAGTGCAACAAGTCTTTTTACTGCATCTTCTGTGATTTGTTTTTTATCTTCAACTATGTAATAACAGAATCCTTCTTTGTTACTTCGCCCTACTCGACCTCTTAACTGATGTAAATCTGCAATTCCAAATCTATCAGCTCCATCGATGATGATTGAGTTTGCATTTGGTAAATGAAGTCCTGATTCAACGATTGAAGTTGCTAGTAATATATCAAATTCATTATTTTCAAAAGCATCAATTACTTTTTCTGCATCAGCTGGTTTGATTTGAGAGTGAATAACTTGAATTTTAATACCTGGAACAATTTGCTCAATATCAGCTTTTTTTGCTTCTATTGAAGCTATGTTGTTATGTACATAAAAAAGCTGTCCACCTCTTCTTTTTTCCCTTAAAATTATCTCTTTGATTAGCTTGTCACTAAACTCTTTTACATAAGTTCGCACTCCAAGTCTCTCTGTTGGAGGAGTAAGAAGAGAACTCATTCCTTTTAGTTTTGATAAGGCTAAGTTTAAAGTTCGTGGAATTGGCGTTGCACTCATTGAGAAGATATGAACATCTTCTCTTAAGTGTTTTAATTTCTCTTTTTGTTTAACTCCAAATTTATGTTCTTCATCGATGATTACTAAAGCTAAATTATTTGTTTTAATTTCTAAAAGTGAATGTGTTCCAATAACAAGTTTTATATCACCCTTTTCTAAAGCTTTTTTGATTTCTGTTTTTTCTTTTGCAGATGTTTTTCCATCAAGTTTTGCTATATTTATTCCAAATTCAGAAAATCTTTTTTGCATACTATGATAATGTTGAGTTGCAAGAAGTGTCGTTGGACATACAAAAATCGCTTGATAGCCATCTAAAATCACGGCCAACATGGCATTCATAGCAACTTCTGTTTTTCCAAATCCAACATCTCCTGAAAGAAGTCTATCCATAACTCGTCCACTACTTAAATCAGCAAAAATCTCTTTAATACTTCTTTTTTGATCTTTCGTATAATCAAACCCTGCACTTTTTTGGAAATCTTCAAGAATTTTTTTATCTGTGTTAATTTTGATACCATTTACAAGTTCCCTTGCAGCTGCTAGTTTTATAATATCATTTGCAATTTCAAATAATCTATCTTTTACTTTCTCTTTTAGTTTGGCAAAACTTCCCTTACCTAACTTATCAACCATAGCATAAGAGCTTCCATCAGCCACATATCTATCAATTAAATCTATATTTTCAACTGGAATTAAAAGCTTATCATCTCCTGCATACATTACGATTACAAAATCTCGTTTTGCACCCATAACAGTAACTGGCTCAATTCCTTTGTATTGACCAATTCCGTGTTTTTCATGAACTACATAATCATTTACTTGAAGTTCATCAAGAACAAGTTTTACTTTTTTCTTTCTTCGTTTTTTTACTTCTTTGTTAAGTGAAATGATAACTTCATCATCACTAACCAAATTTATAATGTAATTTTCTAAAACATACTTAATATTTTTATCGGCTAAATCTAAATCATAACCTTTTACTTTTGCTTCTGTTCCTGAGATAATTGTGATTTTTTTCTCTTTGTGAAAAGAGATAAACTCTTTTACATTTGCAGGGGCGATTTCTTGATAATTTTTACTATGATAGATTTGTGGAGTTAATAAAAATTTATCTTTATTTATTCTTTTTTCTTCAAAAACATAAACTTCTTCAAGTTCATCTAAGGCGTCTATTGTGATAAATGAACTAAGATTTTGAGGTAAATATTCCCCTAATTCATCTAAATACCAAAATCCTAAAGAGTGAATATCTTTGATAAAAGCATCACTTGAAATATTTTCTATTTTTTCGTTTATTTCACTTAAAGAGTTTTCATCAAGAGCTAAAAAAGCTGGATTAATTGTAAAAGTTTCTATTTCATCTTTTGTTGATTTTTGATCTTCAATGTCAAATTTTCTAATACTCTCAACTTCATCATCAAATAAAGAAACTCTATATCCAAAATCACTTCCAAGTGGGCAAATATCGATAATATCCCCACGAATAGAAACCTCACCTTCACTTGTAACAATATCTACAAAATAATATCCCCAATTGTAAAGTTTTGATTTTAACTCATCGATTTTTATAGTATCTGCAAAATTTATTGTAAAACTATCAAAACATTTCTCTTTTGGAAGAGGGAAAGAAACAGTTCGTATTGGAGAAATTAGGATTTTGTCTTGTTTTTTGTAAGAGTAATATGAACTAAGAGTTTTTGTAATCTCTTGAAGTTCATTTGAAAATGAGAGTAAATCATCTCCAAAATTTGCTCTGAAATCTGATAAAACAAAAGGTTTCAAACCCAAATATGCCACAATATCAGAAGCAATTTGAGCTTGTCTATCGTCATTTACAATTAAAAGCTGACACTCTTTTGTTCTTTTTTCATTCTTTAGATTTTTTAAAAATTCGTAGATATTTTTCAATTTTTAATTTATCCTTTTACTTTCTAAATTATTTACTATGATTATTTGAGAATTACTAAATGCAATTATTTCAAATTTATTTTCATATTCTTCAATGATTATAACTAAGTTAGAAAATAGTTTTTAAAAATATTGCATTTTGTAATAGAACAAGTTTATTTTATATTTTCTTTTTCCACTTCAGTCTGTTCAAAATCATTTGTAGTTTTGTCATAATAATATGCTGGGTATGGTGTTTCATTTAATAAAAAAATCAAATTTGCATCATTAAAAACATTTTTTTGAAGACCTTTTTTAAATACTTCCAAAATATATGCTTTTGTAGAAAAAGTCGTAGTTGTAGAAGTTGCAGTATATACAAAATCTTCACCCTCAACTGCTTTAAAACCCTCTTTTTTCACATGTTTTTCAAACTTTTCCTTATCTTCTAAACCACCAACATCCAATAAAACTAATACTTCAATCCCGTCCATAATTACCCCAAAAATTTTTTGGCTAATTCTAACATATAAAAGTTTTGTAATTGATTGTCAAAAGAGTAGATTTTGGGAGAAAAAAATTATTAAAATTGATTTTTATATGTTATGATTAAATATATTGATAATTTGATATCTAGGAATTTAAAATGAACTATGAATTATTAAGTAAAATTGCTATGGAAGAATCTGAAAAATTAAAAAGTGAAACTTCAGTTTTAAAAAAAAAGAATCAAATATTAAACCATGAAATTGAAAAATTGGAAGCTTTAATAACAAAAGTAGAAGAAGAAAAAGTAACTTTAAAAAATGAAATAAGCTCTTTGAAAGATGAAATTAAACTATTAAAAAGTGCCTTGGAATTTAAAGATGAAGAAAAACAACATTATTCTCACTATTCGTGATGGTTTTAATTTGTGTTTCTTAATCTATATCAAAATAAAAAGATAGCATAATCATTTAATGACTATGCTACTACCGCACTAAACAATCCAATCAGTCCACCAAATACTACAATCATATATTTTTCAATACCTGTAAATACTCGACAAAGAGCCTTATTTCAAGGCTATTCGGAGCATTTAATATCTTAATGATTTTTCAGATTTTTCTACTTTTTTTCAACTTTACTACAAAATGTAGTAAAAATTTGTAGTAAAAAATATTGCTATTATGCTAATATATTAAAGATAAAATTGTAGCATTTCTTATGTAGGAAAAAGGTAAAACAATGGGCTTTAGAAAAGTAAGTGGAAAAAAATATAATAGCATTTATGAATACTATAAAGATTCAGACCATGATAAAAAAACAATTGCTTATTATATAATGTATCGTGATCTTGAAAATAAACCTAAAAAAATTAAATGTGATGCTACAAATAAAGATGATGCATTAAAAATACTAAATGATATAAAAGCAAAACTTCTAAAAGATAGAAAAGAGATAAAAAGAGATTCATCTTTATTACATCAAAAAATCATGAATAATAATCTATCACTTGATGATGTTGCAAAACTTTATTTTCCTACAAAAACTGCAAAATCAACTGATATGATAGAATCATCTTATAATAGATTAGTAAGCCCTACTTTAGGTCAAATAAAAATAAAGAAAATCAAAACTGAAGATATAAAAGACCTTAGTAATATTTTGAAAAACACACCATCAAGACAAGGAACACCACTCAATCCAAGAACTATTAAAAAAGTTATTAGCGAACTTAGAGCACTTTTTAATTGGGCTATAAAACAAGTATATATAGATAAAAATCCTGTAATAGTTAAAGAGATTATCAAAGTTGATAGAAATGAGCCTGGTCGAGTATTATCAGATGAAGAACTAGAAAAACTTTGGAATTTAGATGAATTTGTGATTAGACCTAGATTATTTTTATTTTTAAAAGCTTGTTATCATACAGGAGCTAGACCATCTGGAGTTTTAACAATACAAGTAAAACATATAAATTTTTCAAAAGGTACAATTCATATTAGAGCAATGAAACAAGGTAAACCTTATGAAGCAAGAGTTGGAAAAGAGCTGTTAGATTTATTAAAAGATTGGATAAAAAAGCATGACTTAAAACATGATAATTTTATTTTTTACCCTATTCAACTTTATAAAAGAGCAAAAACAGATAAAGAAAAGCAAGAAATTAAAAATACAGCTGTTAAATATGGAAGATATTCAGAATCACTAAGAATTATATTTGACAGACATTTTAACCAAAATATAGGAACTTATGATTTAGCATATAGAGTTACTGTTTATACTATGAGAAGAACTGCTGCAACAAAAGTTTATAAAAAATTTGGAATAGTTCACGCAAAAAGATTTCTAAATCATACAGAAATAGATACTACAATGAAGTATTTAAACATTGAAGATGATATGGAACTAATTGATTATGGGTTATAAATAGTTTATTTATATTACAGAACTACTGTTCAATCCCGCAATTGGAATCAATTTTTAGTTTAATTTTGAAAATATTTTTTCCATTCTTCTACTAAAAATTGATTATCTTCAATAATTTCCACATAATCATTTTTATCTAAACCAAACTCTAAAGCTTTTTTCTCGATTTTTGAATTATAAGAAAAATCAAGAATTTCATCTTGAAGAAAAGCATTTTTTAATTCACTCTGAAATAAATCAATTTCAAGTTTTAATCCATGCAAATGATTTATATGCTCACCAATTTCAATATCCCAATCTAATTTATGATTTAAAGAAGAGATAATATTTTCTTTAGAATATTTTATTCCAATAGCATCCTCAAATTTTTTATTTATATCTTCTATTAAAGTTTTAATATCTATTTTTTCTAAATCTCGTAATATAAAATATAAATCAAAAAGGTCTTTTATAGTATCAGGTCTATCACACAATGCTTTTAGTTTGTATAGAAGAAGATTATATAAGTTTTCAGTTCTAAAAATATCACTATTTTTAAATGAAAAATCTTTCAATCTACAACAAGTAAAATTTAAAAGTTCAATTTTTATAATTTCATCATTTTCTTTAAAGCTATAAAACATTCTATAGGCTTTTTCATCTTTTATCCATTTTATATTTTCAAGTTTCGTATCAGGAATTTCTGACATTAATTCTAAGATTTTATTTTTTATACTATCAATTTCTTCTTTAGTTTTTAAATTTTTAAAAAAGAAATCTAAATCTTCAGAGTGTCTGTAAGCTTGAGGTAGTACGAATCTTTGTAATCCTGTACCACCTGCTAAAAATAATTCATTTTCAAGAGGTTTTAATTGTTTTAGTATTTTATCTTGATTTTCAAATACATGTTCCCAATTATCTCTATGCATAATTTAATTTACCTAAGATTTGTTTTTGTAAATTTAAAGGTAAATTTTCTTCAATCTTTTTTAAAATCTTCTGATTTCTCTCTTTAATCCCTTTTAATATATCATCTGTTGTAAAATTTGTTCCCCAAAATACAGATTTTAATCTATTTTCTTCATTTTTTGTCAGTATATTATTTTGATTTACTATTGTTTGCACATTTCTTTTTAAAGTTTGTTCTGTTTCTTCATCAAGTTTTTTTCTATAAATCATATCTTTTAATATAACCATAGCATAAGCAGGAACATAACCTTTTTTCTTCCAACCAACAACGGTATCATAAGGAATTTTTGAATATAGGGCAAATTCTTTTTTCTTAAAATTGTTTTTTGTTAATAGGGTTTCAAATATTGTATTAGTAATTTCCATGTGAACTCCTTTGTTATTTGAAAGTTTAACATTTTTATTTAAATATGTCAAAATGACAACTTTAATTAATAAATTATTATGTCCTAAAGTTTTATAAAATTTATGTAATACACAATCTATTTTTATATTGTCCTTGTAAAAAATCTATTTACAGTTCTGACACCTAAATTACTAAGTTTTGCAAGATTCTCTATACTCATATTAATTTGTTTTTTTCTATTTTTTGTATTAATTCTAATCTAGTCATGTTAAATCCTTTGTATCACTATGCCATAAGTGGTATAAATTTATTATTTAGAATTTATTTTTTCTGAAAGCTCTTTAATTTTAGTTTTTGACAGATTCTTTTCTATTTTATTTATAAATGTTTATTTAAAACCAAGTATATTTACTTGTTAATTTGCTATAATATTATATATAAAATATAGGAGTTAATAAAATGGTAAGTTATACTCAGAATGAACTATTATCAATCACTGATTTCACAAAATCAATTAGCAAGATTTTAGGAGATATAAAAGAGCATACAATTGAAAAAGTAGGTGTTCTAAAAAATAACAAACTTGAAGCTGTTGTTATATCAACTGATGAATATGAAAGATTGAAAGAACTTGAAGAACTTATGAATAATATAGAACATAAAGAAATTTATGAAATAATTCAAAGTAGAAGTAATACTCCAAAATCTGAATATATATCAATTGATGATATGGCTAAAAAGTTTAATATAGATACAAGTTCTTTATAAAATGTATGTTTTAAAATTACATCCTAAAATAGAAGATGATTTAAAAGAGTTAGATAGGGTACTTCAAATACAAGTATTTAAGAAATTAAAACAAATTCAAAACTCTCCTGAAATTGGATTTCCTCTTGGAAATAAAAATAATATGAATCTTAGTGGATTTAGAAAAGTTTATGTGTCAAAAAAAAGAGTTAGAATTGTTTATGAAGTTCAAAATGATGTATTATCTATTTATACAATTGCAATTGGGAAAAGAGATGATATGGAAGTCTATAAAAAAGCAAATGAGAGATTGTAAAATTTCTCATTTTTAGTCAACCTAACATAATAAATTGAAATGAAATTTTTGATGAAAATTCAGAAAAATATTTTTAGAAAGATGAATCTATGTATGAATTAGAAATTAAAATATTAAAAATTGCATCAAAAGCTGTAAAAGATGCACAAAAAGATAGCCTAAAAAGAGGTATAGCAAATGTTTATAGTAAAAATAAAAAGTTATATTTTCAACTTCCAGATAGAACAATAACACAAGACATACCTAAACAATATAATTTTGCCAAATAGATTTCAAAAATCATGAATTAATATACAAGAATATGGTGTTGAAAAAGTTAGTGGAGAAATATAAAGAAGTATAAAAACAGCGATTTTAAAATATAAATTGTTCTATGGTACAATCTCAATAATTATAAAAAGAGCAATAAATGAAATATACACCACCTTTTAAAGTGACAACTAAAATTATTGACCTAATTAGTAAAATTAGTTTAAATATTGGAAAACTTGAAGCTATTGATTCAACATCTACTTTACCAATGCTAAGAAAAGTAAATCAAATTAGAACTATTACAGGAACTTTGCAAATAGAGGGTAATACACTAGATGAAGAGAGAATTACGGCATTAATAGAAGGTAAAAGAGTTCTTGGAAAAGTTGATGAAATAGCAGAAGCAAATGGAGCAATTGCTTTATATAAAATGCTTGAAGATTTAAATTTCAAAGATGAAAAAGAGCTTTTAAAATCACATAAAATTTTAATGAGTGAACTTTTAAAAGATGCTGGAAAGTATAGAACAAGTGATGTTGGAGTTGGTGGGAAAGATGGTGTTGTTCATGTAGCTCCACCAAACTCTCAAATTTCAAAACTTATGAATGATTTATTCTCTTGGTTAAATGCAACAGATGTTCACCCTTTAATAGTAAGTAGCGTTTTTCACTATGAATTTGAGTTTATCCATCCATTTATAGATGGAAATGGAAGAATGGGAAGATTTTGGCAAAGTTTAATTTTATATAACTGGAACAACTATTTTTCTGTGATTCCTATTGAAAGTATTATCAGAGACAAACAACAAGAGTATTATAAAGTTTTAGAAGATTGTGGAAGTAGTGGAGAGAGTACGCTATTTATAGAATTTGCACTTAAATCAATTTTAGAAGCAATTGACAAGGTCGGTAATAAAGTCGGTAATAAAGTCGGTAATCTTACAGATAATCAAAAAGTTATAATAGAACAAATAAAACTTGATAACAAAATTTCTGCTTCTAAATTATCTGATATAGTTGGAATATCAAAAAGAAAAATTGAAGAAAATTTAGCAAAACTAAAAGAACAAGCTATTTTAAAAAGAGTTGGTGGGACTCGTGGTTATTGGGAAGTGTAATATGGAGAAACAAAAAACTGTATTAAATTAGTTTGTTAATTTAATACAAAAGATTTTTTAAAAGAAAAGGCTTAATTAAAAAAAATTCAGGCTGAATTATTCTCTTTTCTTATAGCTAACTAA
>OCVT010000776.1_pt1 | contig 13313 bp, 13 predicted proteins | sample 1539111 | NCBI WGS metagenome assembly OCVT01 (sample SAMEA3991482, study PRJEB22521) | metagenome | biome: anthropogenic terrestrial biome; feature: sewage plant; material: raw primary sludge | place: Sweden | collected 2012-09-26 | reverse complement strand
AGGCTGCAAAATTAATCAAAATTTTGCAGCCTGCCAAATATTTAGCTAAGTTTTTCCTTTTTACTAAATTAAAAGAGGTAGGTATTTATTACCTACCTCTTTATAACTTTATTTTGATATGCTATTATTTTGCATATGTAATTGTTATCGTTTGGACTTTGAGCTGTACTCCACCGCCAGTTTCTGTGGATGCGTTAGTATATGTGGCAGTATTACCGCTAAACAAAATAGTAGCAGTAGTATTACCTACGTAATTTCCTTTAGCATCTGAATCGCATGTAAATACGATTTTAGCAATAGCTTTTTTGCCATTAATTGTAATGGTATTATTCTTGTATACTCGTACACCTTTAGTTGCAGTATAGAAAGTAGGAGCTGGTGTTCCACTATTCTTGTCAAAAACAATGGTTGTACCATCGCCCAAAGTAGCTGTTGTTGCAGCAGCCTTGTCTGCATATCCCAATGTGTTTAGGTCTACAGTTATAGTCTCTGAACTTTCTGTTGCAGAGCTGTTAGCCATTGTAACTGTAGTATTATTTATAGAGACTGGTACGGCACTACCACCAGTCTCGCCACCAGTAGATGTTCCTTCGCCAGTTACAGAGATTAGCGTATTATTCTTATCCATTTCAGGTTTACCATTGTAATCTTTAATTACACCGTAAACTTCAACCACCTGACCAACTTTCAAGTCACTGGCAGATGTAAATTTAGCTCCATCCTTGCCAAGACCAGAATAAACCTGTAATTGTGTTGTTGTAGTACCATCATCAGAGATGCTGTATGTCAAGCTACCGTATGTAGAATTAAATGAAGGAGCAACTGATATGATACCCTTTACATATACAGAATCTGTAGGTGCACCTGCTGCAATAACTTGTATTGCTTTTGCTACGTTATATGGTTTGTCTATAGCGTTGTCATCTACAGTTGTAGGAGTATATGTCTTTCCATTAAGAGTATTGATATAGTTACCCTGCATGAACTCATAAGTACCTTTGAACGCACCAATCTTACCAACAAGAACAACATTGTCACCAACTTTGATTTCACTTGCAGATTTGAATTTTTGGTTTCCGAAAGCATAACCACGATAAACGATTAGTTGACCAGTAGGCGTTCCGTCGTCAGAAATTTTGTAATAAGCATTACCATAATTTAGACTGACAGAGTCTACGGAAGAAATTTTACCCTTTACATAAACGGTTTGGTCTAGACCAACACCTGCCTTGATATAGTTGTTTGCGTCTGCCACTGTATAAGGATCATCAACAGTGCCTTGACCGGTGTATGTTGTGGTTGTACCTCCACCGTTTGTTGGTTCACTGTAAGGCATTGGAACATCTTCACAACTAGTGAATGTCATGGCTGTAATAGCCAATGCTAATAATGAATAAATAAACTTTTTCATATATTTCTTTTTTTGTTTTTACTGTTTGATAGCAATTTATTTTGCGTTTTCTACATCGCTTGCTTTGCGGATGATAACTTGCCACTTATTATTGTAGCGAGTGAAAACACCTGTTATGTTTACTTTACCAGTAGGAAGTGTCTCGGCAGCAAAGTCTGCATAAGTACTAGTTCTCACAACAAAGCTGTTTTTGTCCAATTCGTTTAGAACACGTTCGCAACAGTTGTTGTTTACTACATCTTCCTTATTGCTGTATACTTTCTTACCACCGTCAGTAAATGTGACGCCTTTGATTGTCATCAGTTTTCCAGCATTGTCAGTAAGGTATTGAGCATTTTTCAAGCTAGATTGGTTGAATTCTGTAGCTGATACGGATACAGTCTTACCTGTATATTTGAACTGATGATCCCAGAGGAGTTTGCTCATTCTTCCTGCAGAAATCTCGCCCTTTGCACTAAGATATTTGTCACCCAATTGAGGTTGCATACCATAGCATCCAATGTATAATCCTTTAAGATTTACTATAATCTCAGTACCGATAGGAAGATATCCGTTAATGCCACCCTCGTTGATACCAACAAGTATTGCACCGGTACCGTCTTCTAGAGAAATCTGACTGAACAAATTGCCCTCAATGTCGTTACCTGTAACATAAGCCTTTATCTGAATGTCATCAGTTACAGGAGCGTAACCGTAAGCCTGAGATAAAGTAGACTGATATTTAGCTTTCACTTGGGCTATAGTCATAATATTGGTCTCCGGAACAGCAGTGTTCCCTCTCTGAAAACCTGTAGGCTCATCCCAATTGCCGTCCATACATCCAGTAAAGAGTGTGCAGACAAGAGCTAACATTATATATTTAATATTCTTCATTTCTTATGAGATTTAAATTAGAATCTGTATGCTACTTGTAGCATTCCGTTAGTTCCGTAAATGTAATACTTCTTAGGGTTCTTAGAGAATCTGTAGCAACGGTCGCTAGTACTACCGTCATTTTTCAGAGAGTAATCGCTACGACTCTGCTCGTAACCACCTGTAACAATCTTCTGGTTGTTAAGAATGTTAGTAACCATAAGGTTTATAGACAGGCTACCTTTCTTCAGGCGGATGCTTTTACCGATTGTTCCATCAAGCATGAACCCTCCTTTTCCTTTATCTTGTGGAGAAACGATGAAGTTTCCTTCGTTGTCAACGCTCTTCTGATTCTTCAAAGGAGTCTGGTAACGATAGTAAGGAGAGTAACTCAAGTAGATACGGTCATAGTAGTTGCCATTAAGATCGATAAACCATCCACCTTGGTGGAAACTCAAACCGAGACTACCAGCAGTAAGTGGTGTTCCGCTTTCGCGCATGTTCTCAACAAGAGCGATGTCGTCTACGTATGTACCCTGTGTAGAGTTAAGGTAACGAACTTTTGCGTTGCTGATGTTCTTCGCTTCGCTTATAGTACCAAGAGCCTTAAAGTCTAGGAATGATGTTAGCTTGAATGTAAGTCCAAGTTCTGCACCGTAATATTCCTTGTTCAAACCAGTCAGTGAGTTGTAAGAGAATGAGTTGATATCGTCAAAATAGAAGCAGGTCCATTCTGTCGCATTGTCTACACGACTGTAATAACCGCTTAGATTCGCGTGAAGCCAAGAGTTGTTAAATTGATAGCCCAGTTCGCTACTGAATATGCGCTCGTTCTTAAGATTCTGAACAAAGTCATTATTCATTTCTGGAGCTTGGAAAGCCACATTGGCTGTAGGAGCTTTGTGCTCGTAACCAAGTCCGAGAGATATTACGCTTCCGTGACCAAGATCCATAGAACCGCTGAATTTAGCACCACCTGAAAGGAAGTTTGCGGTTTTGCTCTTGCCATAAGAATTGTCTGCAAACAATCCATTGCGCATCTTGCCGTCACGATTCATTCCGTCGTAACCAATTTTTGCTGCAATGCTGTAATGAAGAATTCCGAAAGTTTCAGTATAGTTACTCCAAATATTACCCTTCATTACGTTAAGAGTATAGTCGTAACCAAACTTATCGCCCTCTTTAACAAGTGCGTTTGGATGATTTAAGTCATATTGTAGGAAGTCAGAACCTACTGGGTATGTTCCTATAGCATAAGTGTTTATGTTGTGGAATGTATTTGCACCTAGAAGGTCGTCCATCGTCTGATAATGAGAACCCTTGTTGGCAATAGCAGCGAAACCTAGATTCCAAGTACTCTTGTCTGTTAAGTGCTTTGTAAGTGCAGAGGCAAGTGTAACATTCAGGTTGTTGCTGTGACGTTTCTGTACATAATACATTGCGTCTACACCTTCCCCGTTTACAGTTTGATTGGCTGCATAAAGGCGATCCCAGTTAATCTGGCGGTTAGCTTTACTGTAATTCAACCAGTCGTAGGCACGTTGCCATTCTGCTAGAGCCTGTGGTGTCTGATATTGAGCATTGCTTCCCCATACATCATAAAAGCTACTTGGTAAACTCTTATAATAATCAGGAGCAGGGTTATCAGTATTGTTATAGTTCAACTTTGTACTTGAGTACATGCTGTACTTTCCAAGTACTGTTGTTGTGAGTTTTGTCTTGTTATTTATGTTCCAGTCCCAAGTGAATAGGGCAGAAGGTGCGAAATCATTAACTACACGAGAGTTACGCTTCTTGCCGTTCTGATAACCCCAATAAGGGTTATACTGATTATCATTTGCAAGCCAGTAGCTTTCGTCAGTAGCTGCACCTTGTGTTGAACGCTCTGTAGGATTGCCCCATGTGGCAAATGAGAAGCTATGTTTTCCAAGAAGTTTCTGTACGCCAAGGAAATAAGACAATGAATTATAGAATGTACCTTCTACATATCCACGATTTGCCCAACGATAAGTAAGACTTCCACTGAAAGCCCAGCCTTTAGCGTTGAATCCGCTACTGTATGAATACATACCGCGTAAAGTATAATTGCGGTTTGCACCTGCTAAACTGATACGGTGACCTGCAGCCATGCTACCACTGCGGAAGTTATAGTTATTGCTTCCAGCCATGTCTGTCATTCCATAGTTGTTGCTCTCAAAAGGAAGTGAGAAATCAACATTACGTGTCATCTGGTTCAGACCACCAATAGATGAGAAACTGAACTGCCCACGTTCTACGTCGTTAACTGGTGCACCATTGATATAAATGTCGTTATACTTTTGATTAAATGCGCGATAACGAAAGCGGACTGGTGAAAAAAGATAACCAACCTCGCTGGCATACGCATTAGTGTTAGAGTTAAGGATGGTTACATTTTGACTCATGTTGTCATCCTCGCCTAACTGTGCTTCTGTAAAAGTGAACGCGTTCTCATCTAAAGCCTTTGCCTGCTGCTGAGAATTGTTGTTATTCTGAGCGAGCGCAAGAGACGAATAGCAGAGCGCGAACAGTGCTAATTGGAGCTTCTTTTGCATAGTTTGATGTTTAATAAATATTAATAGTATTTTGCAAAGTAACAAAATAAAAATTAAATTAACAAGAATTTTAAGTTAATTTTTTTAGAACATACATATACATTAAATAAAAATGTGTACATTTGCAGTTCAACACCTTATTTTTAGAAGTGTTAGCGGAGGTTATTAAAATAATATTACATTCTTTATAATAGATGAAAAAGCAGTTATTAATATTGGCAGTTCTGCTGATTAGCATTACAGCCACAGCGCAAAAGAAGTTTTCTGTTTACGCAGTAGGTTTTTACAATCAAGAGAATCTGTTTGATACATGTCATGACGAAGGCAAGAATGATTATGAATTCCTTCCGAATGGTTCTTATCATTGGGATGGATTGAAGTATTCTCACAAGCTTCATAACATGGCGCAAGCACTTTCTGATATGGGAACAGACTTGCTTCCTAATGTTGGATGTTCTGTTATCGGACTTAGTGAGATTGAAAATGCCAAGGTATTGACCGATCTTACAAGTCAGCCAGCACTAAAGGCACGCAATTATCAGTATTGCCACATTGAGGGACCTGATATGCGTGGTATTGACTGTGCATTGCTTTATAATCCGAAGATGTTTAAGGTGGATAACATGAAACTTGTGCCTTATGTACAGAAAGAACTTAAGGACAGTAGTTATAAAACACGTGGCTTCTTAACAGTTAGTGGTAAGTTGGCAGATGAGCATGTTGTATTCATTGTATGCCATTTACCTAGTCGTTTCAATGGTTCCGCTTATCGTGAGTGGGGCGCAACTCAAGTTAAGGCGGTCAAGGATTCTTTGATTAATGAAGATCCAAAAGTTAAGATTTTAATAATGGGTGATATGAACGATGACCCTACAGATAAGAGTATGCACGAGGCTCTTGCTGCAAAAGAAGAAATAGACATGGTTGGACCTGATGATATGTATAATCCTTGGTATAATATTTTGGCAAAGCAGGGTACAGGTACATTAATGTATCGTGGTGCATGGAATTTGTTTGACCAGATTATCATGTCACCAAGTCTACTCAATAAAGGTGATAACAAGGGATTTTCTACATTGAAATTCTGGAAAAATAAGATTCAGCGTATGCCTTATCTTTTCCAGACAGAAGGACAATATAAAGGAAGCCCTAAGCGTACAAGTGCAGGTGGCGTATGGCTAGATGGATATTCAGATCACTTGCCTGTATGTGTATACCTTGTTAAAGAACAAGCTAATTAATTGATAGAGACACATCCTTTTGAACCTTGGTTACCGAGCAATGCAAAGTTGCTGATGCTCGGAACCTTTCCACCAGCAAGTAAGCGCTGGTGTTTTGAATGGTATTATCCCAACTTTCAAAATGATATGTGGCGCATATTCGGATATCTATTCTTTGCCGACAAAATGCATTTTGTTGATGCTGAGAATAAGACTTTTCATCTGGATATGATAAAGGCTTTTCTTGCCGAAAAGGGGATTGCTATATTTGATACGGCATTGCGCATACTTAGAACTAAAAATACTGCATCTGATAAAGATTTGGAAATAGTGCAGCCTAGTGATCTTGACGCAATGTTGAAAGGTTTGCCAGAATGCAAGGGAGTGCTTACTGCCGGGCAATTGGCTACAGAGATATTCATGCGCCATTACGATATAAAGGAAATGCCAAAGATGGGACAGAGCGTAGAGTTCATGTTCGATGGAAGGCTAATGAAACTATATAGAATGCCAAGCAGTAGTAGGGCTTATCCTATGCAGTTGGAAAAGAAGGCAGAGTTCTATCGTGTAATGTTTGATGAACTTATTTAGCTTCTGCCACAAATATAATAATAACATTATAATATAATGGAGGATAAAATTACGATCATCGGCATTGCTGGTGGAACAGGAAGTGGAAAAACCACTGTAGTAAGAAAGATTGTAGAGGCGTTACCACCGCATTATGTGGCAGTTGTTCCACTTGACTCATATTACAATGACACTTCACATATGACGGAAGATGAACGTCATGCTATAAATTTTGACCATCCAGATGCGTTTGACTGGAAGATGTTGAACAAACAAATAAATGACTTGCGAAACGGAATGGCTATAGAACAGCCTACATATAGTTATCTACTTTGTAACCGTCTGCCAGAGACAGTGCATATAGAACCTAAGCCTGTCATAATTATCGAGGGTATAATGTCACTGATAAACAAGAAGTTGCGTGATCTTATGGATCTCAAGATATTTGTTGACTGTGATCCCGATGAGCGACTTATAAGGAATATACAGCGAGATACTATTGATCGTGGGCGTACTGTTTCAATGGTTGTTGAGAGATATCTGAAAGTATTGAAGCCGATGCATGACCAATTTATTGAGCCAACAAAACGTTATGCCGATCTTATTATTCCGCAAGGAGGAGAGAATATAAAAGGTATAGCAATATTATGCAAATATATAGAAGGGCTTGTTCCTCAAGAATAATTTTAATAAAGCAGAAGACATTAATCAGTCCTCTGCTTTATTGCTTTTTATTTAAGTGTTTTATTTTCTTCTTTCTTGTAGAATTCTTTTCTGCATTTATTTGCTTTTAGTCCATTTATGCACTCAACGACTCCGTATAGCAACATACACAATCCTATAACAAATAGGGGAGCGTTAGCAATAGCTTTTGGATAAACGATAGCAATGATACCTATGATTAGTATAACTGAAGGCATTATCCAATAGTAAAAACCTAGATATGCATACTTTGACATATTCGCTAAAAATACGAATTGACTTATTGCACCTATTATTAGAACTCCTGATATAATATATACCAAACTCGTGATGAACGTACTCGCCATCAACGCCAATATAGCTCCGAGTAATAGACTTGCTATTCCCAAAATCGGGAAATGGGGTTTCGGACCTCCTGAAATTAGTTTTCCTTCTGAATCAAAAACTTCAGGCTTCTCTGATGATTTCTTTGTTGCGAAATATTCTGAAAGTGATACGACACCAGAGATAAAGAATAAAACGCCAATGGCAATAGTTATCCATTCTAATGTCTGTTCACGATATTCTATTAGTAATATACCAATAATAATAGCGCATATTCCGCGAAAAAAAGAACTTTGGAGTATTTTCATAAATATATTAGTTTTGTGCAAAGTTACAAAAAACTCTTAGTTATCATACTGTAAATGTCTTCTTTTTTGTATTTTTGCAGTCAAAATATTTATATATGACTACATTGTATTTGGTTCGCCATGGCGAAACTGTTGATAATGCTGCCCAAATACTTCAAGGACAGTGTCAGGGGCAACTTAATGAAAAAGGTATAGAACAAGCTAAAGAGGTCTGTGAGAAGATGAAGAATTGTGATATTGACGTATTTATATCAAGCGATTTGAAACGTGCGTATGATACATGCCGTATAATTGCCGCTCCGCATAATAAAGATGTTGAGCAAACGTCTCTTATTCGTGAACGCGACTGGGGGGATTTCACAGGTAAATTTATTCCCGATATGAAAGATGCTAAATGGCCGGATAATGTAGAAACACTTGAAAAAATGTTGAGTCGTGCACGTAATTTCCTTACATACCTTAAAGTAACGTATCCTGATAAAAAGGTCCTTGTTGTTGGACATGGTATGATCAACAAGGCAATACAGAGTGTATATTATGACAAACCTATGGGTGAAATACCAAAGATGGGAAATGCTGAAGCCAGAATTCTGATGTTATAAACATTATATAAAAAAGGATGGCGTAGCTTGAATTGCAAGCTGCGCCATCCTTTTTATTATATATGTTTTTTATCTGTGTCCTCCGAATACGCCTCCGTGGTTTCCATTGTTGGAGTTAGATGAATTGCCTCCACTAGTACTGCGACTTGGACTACTGTTGCTTCCGCCGAATGAACGACTAGGAGTATTACTTCCACCGAATGAACGACTAGAGTTTCCGCTTTCAGGTGAGCGACTAGGAGTGCTTTCGTTGCCGAAAGAACGGTTACTGTTGTTGCCAGAACGTTCAAAAGTGCGGTTTGGAGTAGTTAAGTTGTTTCCACTTCTAGAACCTCCGAAAACTCTGTTACCATTAGGTGCTGTAGTTCTTGTACTGCTTGGGCGGTTACCAAATACTCTGTTTGGTCTGTTATCGTTGTCATTACCGAATGCTTTGCCGTTATTATATTCATTGTTGCCGTTGTAAGCACGATCATTTCTGCTTCCGCCGAATATACGGTTATTGTTGTTGCCTCCAAATGTGCGGTTGTTATTGAAAGAACCATTATTGAAAGAATCGCGCATGCCTACAGATCTTCTGCCTTCGCGCATACTGAATGCCTGCCCGTTGTACCAACTTCTTCCGCCATTAACTCTCCAGCTGTGTCCACCACGATATACAGCATAGAAGTCTGGGCGACCGAAATAGTAGTAATCACGATGTGGATAGCGAGCATATATTCTAAAATGCCAGTAGCCACCATCATAATAAATAGGATTGTAGAAATAGTTTACACTACAAAAAGTACGATATTGCCAGTCCTGTAATATATAACTAAGGTCCATATTGCGCTGGGTCCAGTAAGAACCATATACATCATTGTAATCGTTGATGCTCATCAGATAGTCAAGGTTTACTTCGTAAGCTGCCTCATACTGTTCATCTGTAAGATTTAGCTCATAAGCCATTTTGTCTGTTAGAAAAAGTGCCTGTTGACGAGCTTGCTCGTAACTCATTGCACTAGCTGAAACTGTTATTGTAAACAGTGCTATGAGGGCTAATATAAACTTTTTCATAATCGTATTTTTTAAAATTGTTATTACCTTTGTTGTCTCTTTAATCAGAAAGACATGTTTTGTCTTTTTTCATGTTGCAAAGATAGTATAAAATATATGGCATTTAAAAGGATTTTCCCTAAATAGAGAGAGGAAAATCCCTAATGTTTGATATTGCCACATCTTTTTTCATGGCTTCTTTTATGTCAATGCCTTTTGGATTAATACATACGGCATCCTTGAATCCTGCATTTATCAGCTTATCCTTGTTGTTTATCTTACCTGCAATCAATAGTGTAGGTACATCAATGTTTTTAGCTCTTCGCATAATCACATATGGCAGTTTGCCCATAAGTGTCTGTTTGTCGCTTGTGCCTTCTCCTGTGATAACGATGTTTGCATCTTTGGCAATATCTTCAAAATGTATTAAGTCCAGAAGTAAGTCTGCACCTGATTTCATTTCGGCATTCATGTATTGCATTAATGCATATCCAAGTCCTCCTGCTGCTCCAGCACCAGCCTTGTTGCTATAGTCGTGCCCAATATGCATAGCCGATATTTCGGCAAACTTCATCGCACGTTTTTCAAGAATATCAATCATGCTTTCTGTAGCCCCTTTTTGGCGTGCGAAAACATTCGATGCTCCGTTTGGTCCGCATAAAGGATTGGTAACATCTGATGCAATAATAAATTTGCATTCATTGATAATATCTCTGATATCATCAAAATTACCGTTGTTGCTGAATGATTCTATAAGTGCTTTCAGCATTCCGATACCGCAATCACATGTTGCGCTTCCTCCAAGTCCTATGATAAATTTGCGACAGCCTTTCTTTATAGCTGAGGCTATGAGTTGCCCAACTCCGTATGATGTTGCAATAAGTGGGTTTCTAAGTTCGGGTTCTATTAATGTAAGTCCGCATGATAGTGCGACTTCTATAATAGCAGTACCGCAATCGGTGATACCATATTCTGCAGTGATGCGTCTCATCATTGCGTCTCTTACGTTGATAGTCTCTCTTTTTGCTTTAAGGGCTTTGCAAAATGCGTTGAGCATACCTTCTCCACCATCAGAAACAGGTATGGTTATTATTTCCGCTTTGGGGTAATGCGAAGCAATGTTCTGATATACAGCTTCGGCAGCCTCTTCTGATGTAAGACATCCCTTAAAGGAATCTATGGCTATAATATATTTCATATTGTTAAATCTAAAACTTCCTTCCAAACACAATTTTAAGGAAAGTCATTCCCAATATTTTTATGTCTAGCATCCAACTTCTATGTTCAAGATACGAAAGGTCAAGTTCTAGTCGTTTAAGCATCTTTTCTATAGTTTCAGTGTAACCATTTGCTAGTGTTGCGTATGATGTCACTCCTGGACGTATTTGATAAAGGTATGAATATCTAGAATCCTTTTCCATAATCTTATCAATATAGAATTTTCTTTCAGGGCGTGGACCCACAAAAGACATGTCACCTTTGATTACATTCCAAAGCTGTGGGAGCTCGTCAAGATGATGATGCCTAAGAAACTTTCCTATCTTGGTCATTCTGCTGTCATTTTTGTGCTTGGCAAGCTGTGGACCGTTCTTTTCTGCATTCACTTTCATGCTTCTGAATTTGTAAATGTAGAAGGGACGTCCAAATCGCCCTATCCTTTCCTGCTTGAAGATAACAGGACCATGATCTTCTTTCTTTATCGCGAAATAACAAATTACGAATAGTGGAGAGAATATTATAATGCAGATTATGGCAACAAAAAAGTCAATTAAACGTTTGGTGTCGCGCTCAATTTCATTCATTCCATCAGTGATGTAGCCATAATTTAATACCGTCATGAATTCTGTTTTATAGTAACTAGCTAATATAAAAACGCAAGAAAAACAATATTATTATTTTCTAAGTCTGAAAACATAAATATATTTCCTTATCATATTTGGTAATAATCTTATTATAAGTCTTATAAAAATGTTACTATACATGTTTATAATGCTTATATATCCAATCTTATATAAATTTTGTTGAAATTTAATCTCATTTTTAGCGTAGTCAATTCCACCACGCCTTAAGAAAGCATTGTCGGAAAGTCGAAACCAAAGAAGGCTTTGCTGTATATTGTATAAATGTGCACCGTTTAATATAGCTCTTACCCACAAGTCGTAGTCTTCGAGAAAAGGTATTGCCCTATAACCACCGATGTTGCAAATAATACTTTTCCTGAACATGGTAGCAGGGTGATTGATAGGGTTGCGCGATTTTCCAAACTTGACAATATCATTATGTTTCTCTGGTATTTTGCGTGTTGAAATGATGTTTTCTTTATTACCATAAAACTCATCAATCCATCCGCTAACGATGTCTATATTTGGATGCTTTTCAAGGAAATCTGTTTGTATTCTGAATCTGTCGGGCATACATATATCATCGGAGTCCATTCTTGCAACGATATCGTATGAACAATATTTTAGTCCTTCATTAAGTGCAGGTCCAAGTCCTTTGTTTTCTTTCAGACATACTGTCTTTATATCATTATATTTCTCTTGCAGTCTCTTAATAACATCATATAATTCGTCGGTCAGTTTTCCGTCTTCAACTAAAATTACTTCATTTGGGAGAAGAGTCTGATTAAAAATGCTTGTTATTGCATCATTAAGGCATTCAGGCTTCTCTTTGTAATAAACTGATATGAGAACAGAAAAATTCATTATCTATATAATCGTATTATTTGTTTGGCAAAGTTACTCTTTTTCTTCATTATGACAAATATAATGATTTAAAGTTTTATCCAACTGCTAGCTGCTGGTGATACTTTATCATTTGTGTTATACCATATTCTTGGAGCGATGACAATCTTGTCCTTGTTATTATTAAGCCATGCTCCCCACCATGAAAAAGAAGAATTGGCAATGATATAATGTTTGCATTTTGTCATTAATTGCATGTCTCTGAAATTGTCTGTACCAGTGTTCCAGTCTACATATATTGTTTCTTTACCATTAAGCAGGGGGGCAATGTTTTCTTTGCACCAATGTATATCGTTTGAGAAGATACAGAATAGTGTAGGATTAGTCCTTTTATTTATTTCGTCGATAGCCTTTTTATAATATTCTATACCACAAGTGCCTTTGAAGAGCTCATCGTTAAGATAGTCGCCTCTTCTTATATGTATGGATATGCTATTGCTATCAGATAGTCTTTCAGCTAAAGCCTTATTTCTTTCGTCTTGGAATTTTGGGAATTTAAAAGCATCCAATATCTCGTCATGAATATTCTTGAAGTATTCTTCATGTTGCCAATATCCGTCATAGTATTTATAATTCGGATTATTTATAACCTCTGACATAATTTTGAATGTGATATCTTCTGAAACCATGTGCCGTCTATCTGGAAGTATTCTGCTTCCTATTCTCCAAAATTGGAAATTAAAATAAGGATAGGCAACTTTTGCAACGTCTCTATATGAAGCAAGTTCAAATTCATTTCCAAACACTCTATCTATTTCAAATCCTTGATGTTTAGTATAACCGTTGAAGCAATGAATGTCAAGTTTCACTTCTTCGTCAGTGAAATTCTTTTTCAACGCCATCGCCAATGCATACTGAAACATCTGGTTACCCAATCCACCTATAATCTTAACAATTTTCATTTTGTTGTTTTATTATATATTTTTTGAAATAGTATATGGGAGTTGATATTACGATAAATAGTTGTCTTGG
>OCVT010000769.1_pt1 | contig 13352 bp, 6 predicted proteins | sample 1539111 | NCBI WGS metagenome assembly OCVT01 (sample SAMEA3991482, study PRJEB22521) | metagenome | biome: anthropogenic terrestrial biome; feature: sewage plant; material: raw primary sludge | place: Sweden | collected 2012-09-26 | reverse complement strand
CCCTACACGACGCTCTTCCGATCTTATATATAAAGATGCAGATAAAAAAAAGGTAAAAGGAGTAGAAAATAATGTCTGAAAATGGATGACTGCCAATAGGACATATTTTCATATTAACATACTTCAGAAGCGGTATTGTTTATTGTGATGATCGTTGCTCATTGTTATCATTAGGGACGTCGTTATGAATGGTGGTGTCCGAACTGCTTGAACCTTGGCCTTGAGAGGGATTTTCGTCTGTAGGAGGAAAGGCAGCAGAATTGTTGTTGCGTAGTTCGACGGTAGTAACATCACCATTTTGATTTCTATAACTGGCAACACCGGAGGAAAACAAGTTATTTCTGTTGTTCTCACCAGTACTTCCACCTCGTTGTTGATCATTGCTATGGTTATTGTCGTTATTGTCGTTATTGTTGTCTCTTGAGCCATTCGTAAAATGGCCTGTTAATCGTGAAATATTTTCCAAAAAGGAACTTCCTTGCGTTGTATCAGAGGACGATGAGTCATTACGTCCTTGGTTGTGAACAGTTTGTGCTCCGGGTGCTGTTGTTGCAGAGGTATCAGAAGTTCCCCTCTGAGCAACGTTGAATATGTGATCCAAAACGGCTCTTAGTCTGTTGTGGTGAGGGTCTGTAGCGTCACTACTAGTGTTATTTGAGTTTGGACCGTTCGCTGCTGATGGGCTTGCCGAAGAATCAGAAGCGGAAGGATTCGGATTTGGACTGTGGAATTGGAACAAAGTCAAAGGGATGGGAACCCAGCGCGGACTTTGATTGTTATTCGAACCACCAGAATTAGAGGGTGGATTTTGAGTAGTTGAGCTCGGCCCGTTGATACCGTTTCTATCGCTATCATTAGGCGGTAAACGGACTGGATTGTGTAAAGGTTGGCCGTTTTGAGGCACTAAAAAAAAGCCTGTTCTTGATAACATCTGTTCGCCAGAACTTGCATTTCCGATAGTGGGAACCGTTGTATTGGACGTGTTTTCGGATGGGGCGGAACTATTTTCGTTAGTGCTATTCACTGCAGTTGGGTCGTATAAAACTCGTCTAATACGTTCAAAAGCAGCTTCGTTAGCTGCTACTTCATCCGTATCTTGTTGGGCTGCACGTTGAACACCTACAGATTCGCTGATCTTTTGTCTACAAAGGGGACAAGAATTTTCTAATCTTGACCATTTGTAGATACATTCCCTCCCAAAAATGTGGCCACAAGGTAACTTGATTGGTGAGTGTTTGTAGCTTGGATTTGTTTCTTCATCATTGAGAGTGCGTTGTTGTTCAGTGAGAGGAATAGAAGGCGGTTCAACAACCGTAGCATTTGTAATCGATGGGTTACTGTCATTATCGGCGGTTGTGCGTAGGGGCGCACCTTCATTATCCTTCCTTTTTTTTGTTCCTTCAGATTCCTCCTCATTTTCAGAATCCCTTTTTCTTTTTGCTTTAGTTGAATCAACTTCATCTTCATATTCGTCATAACATATACTACATAAGGGCCCTTCGGCCTTGGGTAGATCAGAAACTTGCAGAACGGGGAGCTTATCAAACTCATCCTTTGATATTCCTTTTGGTCTATTTAATAGTCTGTTGAATCTCTCCATTGCAAGCTGAGCAGCAACAGATATGAAGCTGTTCAAACGGTCTTGTGGAGTAGACGCAGGAACATCACGAAAAGATAAAACAAGAGCACCGTCGGGTTGATGGCCCCCATTTCCGATGCCAAAGCTGGGCCCAGTACCGTTGGCAATCGTGTTACCGGATGCTGCGCTGTTGTTTTCGTTATTATCATTATTAGATATATTGCTCAAATGTGCTAATCTCTCCGGAGTGAAATAGGAATACTGAATGGAAACGGTTATGTTTCTTGTTTGCTCAGCACCGCCATTGAGTGGACCGGAAGCTGCATTTGAATTATTATTATTTTCAGCATTATTTGGTGATGTATTTGTGCCTCTGTCTTGTTCTTGACCACTTTCACTCATAATGAACAAAAGCTGAGGTTACAAGACTATGAGAGAAAACAAAGGGGAAAAAAGGGAGAAACGAACTATCCTGAAATGCTAAATAATTTCTATCTATAGTAGCTTCACTAGAGGATATATATGATAAACTATATTTCCTTCAATATATAGTTTTTAGCTATTATTTTATTATTGATTTGGTGATACTAATGCAATGTAGTTATATGTAAAAAATTCTTTCATATTTTTTGACAATGGCAGATAGAATGTTTTACCCGGCTTTTTGCGTCGAAGTATATAATTATCGATTAAGAAGCCAGCAACAATAAAAAAGAACAGTATTATTTATTTTGCGTTAAAAGACACTTTTCTTTCAAGTAATGTACAATGTTATACCTCCAGATATACATTGCAACTTTTAAAGTCTAGTAAATGCCTATATGGAGGGAGGGCTTCATCAAATGTGATGAAAAATAGCTGTAATGAACCTAGCGAAAAATGGAGGATTCAGATTGTGTCCTCCGTTTTCTTTTCTCGTAGATGAACTTGAGGTGGGAGATAACATTCCTGTTGAGGAAGTACTTGAGGTAGATTTTGAAATATGGAGAGCTGTCGTACTTGATTGGGTTTTTTGGCCTTTGGAGCTGGAAGAACTTGTTGCCGAATGAGACGTGGGAGCAGAGTACGATATACTGGAGTTAGCTGCCGTGGAAAACATGTTGCCGCCGGAGACAATACTTTCATATGTAGACCAAGTGCTTGAGTAACCAGGTGCTTTAAGAGCACTTGGAACCGCGCTCTCTATAATCTCAATGTATTCACCGTCGTCGCTGAAGTTAGCCTGAGCCATTGATATCTCCATATTGTCCAGATCATATACCACGTAAGTATTAGCTAAGAAGTTATCACCCAAAATAATGGTCGGATCTGACTGCGGTGCAATACCTAGTATACAAATGTTTGAACGACTATCTGTGACTAGCTGAAAATCGCTTAACCAATTAGAAAGATAGAATCCACCAAAATCAAAGATGATGCTACTCTCTTCTTCCATCTCTTTGATACAATCCATTATGTAGTAACCATATGCAGAAGAGTAAGTAGCTCCGACCTGGTCGGCAAGCATTTTTACCAGCTCAGTTGGCATATACGATATGGTCGTACCTGAATCTAGCAGGACTGGGATCTTTGTAGTGGTTAGGGTTGTCAGATTATCTTCTTTATCCCCTTTCGACGTACCTAATCCTTGTAAAGTGACTTGGAATTGAATTGGATCCTTGTAGCCGCGATGCTGCAAAGTATTAATGATGGGAATTGTGTATAGGTCGCCCGCATATTTTCCATGATCCACAGCGCCAAACAAAATGGTACCATGTTTCGAATCAGAATCATTTGCGAATAAAGAATAAGCTGTTGATTTTATTACACCCGAATTCTTTAGCACCATCGGAAAGTTATTGTAAGTGTAGCTTTTTTGTACAGAGCTGAGAGAAACACCAGAATAAGTTGACTCCAAGCCAGGCAAACCAATACCCAAGACACCAACTGTTGAGTTTGTTTCGTTTGCTACAGCAAATGATAAACCCGTAATGTTCAAATCGTTCAAGCTCAATTGATCATGGCCCCAGGTACCAGATGCAAAAGTCGTATCACCATAGGCGATCGAAAATTCTGTATTATTGGAGTTGAATGTAGACGACTTAGAGGTATTAAATGTCCCGTATGTAGCGCAGTCAATTAACTGTGATGTAGAAGCTGTACTATCAAAAGTAGCAGTGGCTTCGCTGGTAACTATAGTGGTGTCGTAGCTAATTTCAGTAAACACACTCTCAACCACGCTAGCCAAAGCATCCTTGTTTACTTGTTTAAAGGATGAGCCAGTGGTATCCTTCTTTTTAGTGGAACAGTATGGATTGTCTGAACCCGTGACCCATAGATCAGAAGAACCAGTGTCGACAAGCACAGTAACTTTTTGAGGAGGGGTGCCAATATCTAATTCCACCGAATAAAAACTGTTTTGATTAGTCAGTTCTACCAGCTCGTAATCATCATCTCTTGTCATTAAACGCGTTCTACCTTTTGTATCATCCAAAGCGTTTTCAAATGAACTGCCGTATTTCTTCTGAAAATTCATTTTGACATAGTCTTCATTACTTGGTAAGGATGGAAAATCTGTAACACCGGCATCTACTATTGAGCTGCAGACAAGTAATGCATCTACGACAAATGTGAGGACAGATAATTTCATAGAGCTCTTTCTTTTTCGTTTATTTTTGACGTATTTGCTCAAGCGAATAACGACAAAAGCTTGTTTTCTCGTTGATACTTTTAGTCAATTACAATTTCTTAGCAAGAACGAGTGACGCCAACCAAATTTCTCCCAAAAGTGATTATCTGAATAATGAAAGATGGTAGGAAATAAGGTATTGAAACAGGTTCAAAACTTTAAAAGAAAACTGCCAAATAAACTTTCTCGATGCGTAGCTGAAATTTCAACTTCAAAAAAAAAAAACGCGTGTAACTTTCTACGTGCAAAACGATGTGTATGAATCCCGTCTTAATTAGTAAATAGGGTCTAGTAAGCGTAGCGAGGATGAATTAAATGCATTGTTGAATATGAAGAGCACCTTATGGTATATAAATGTACAATCTTGATTCATGACAGCTTTGCAAGTAAACGTATCAAATGAATATCACGATTTTGGCTGTATTACCCGGGCAGTATACGCGGCGAATTTTGTTAAAAAATGTGTTAGACTTAAGTCGGAGCAAATGAATAATGGGCATATATAGCGCATAGGTTCGCTAGTGTAAGACAGGAGACTGTCCAATAGCATTCGAATCATAACCGAATCTTTGCCAGTGTGTGTATAAAATACGACAATGTCTTCCAATCCAGAAAATTCTGGTGTTAATGCGAATAATAATACGGGCACTGGTAACGCTGATGCGATCACAGGAGCTCAGCAAAATATGGTACTGCAACCGAGACAGTTGCAAGAAATGGCCGCTAAGTTCAGGACATTACTGACTGAAGCAAGGAATGTAGGTGAAACTACTCCTAGGGGCAAGGAATTGATGTTCCAAGCCGCAAAGATCAAACAGGTATATGATGCCCTTACACTGAATAGGAGAAGACAACAGGCTGCGCAAGCCTACAATAATACTTCAAATCCAAATTCAAGCAATCCAGCTTCTATTCCTACTGAAAATGTCCCTAATTCATCACAGCAACAACAACAACAACAACAACAACAGACAAGAAACAACAGTAACAAATTTAGCAATATGATAAAACAGGTTCTCACCCCGGAAGAGAACCAAGAATATGAAAAGCTATGGCAGAATTTCCAAGTCCGTCATACGAGTATAAAGGAGAAAGAGACCTACTTGAAACAAAATATTGATAGGTTAGAACAAGAAATAAATAAACAGACGGACGAAGGGCCCAAGCAGCAGCTACAAGAAAAGAAAATTGAACTGCTTAACGATTGGAAGGTGCTAAAAATTGAGTATACCAAGCTGTTCAATAATTATCAAAACAGTAAAAAAACATTCTATGTAGAGTGTGCAAGACACAATCCGGCTTTACATAAATTCTTGCAAGAAAGCACTCAACAGCAACGAGTGCAGCAACAAAGGGTACAACAACAACAACAACAACAACAACAGCAGCAGCAGCAGCAGCAACAGCAACAGCAACAGCAACGCCAGGGTCAAAACCAAAGAAAGATTTCTAGTTCTAATTCTACTGAAATACCCTCTGTAACCGGCCCTGATGCACTGAAATCGCAGCAGCAGCAGCAGAATACAATACCTGCCACCAATAATCCCAGGGGCAATGTTAACACTTCACAGACTGAACAATCGAAAGCTAAGGTAACCAATGTAAATGCAACGGCATCTATGTTGAATAATATAAGTTCGAGCAAATCGGCAATATTCAAACAAACAGAGCCTGCCATACCCATATCGGAAAATATATCTACCAAAACACCAGCACCGGTAGCTTATAGATCCAACAGACCTACAATAACTGGAGGTTCTGCTATGAATGCAAGTGCTTTGAATACACCAGCAACAACTAAATTACCACCCTATGAAATGGATACTCAGAGAGTTATGTCAAAGCGTAAATTAAGAGAGTTAGTGAAGACTGTCGGAATTGATGAGGGTGACGGTGAAACTGTCATTGATGGTGATGTTGAGGAATTACTATTGGATCTTGCCGACGATTTTGTTACTAATGTTACAGCTTTTTCTTGTAGATTGGCAAAACACAGAAAATCGGACAATTTGGAGGCAAGAGACATTCAGTTACATTTGGAGAGAAATTGGAATATTAGGATTCCTGGTTATTCCGCAGACGAAATAAGAAGTACAAGAAAATGGAATCCCTCTCAAAATTATAACCAGAAATTGCAGAGTATCACATCAGATAAGGTAGCAGCTGCAAAAAACAATGGAAACAATGTTGCAAGCTTGAATACAAAAAAATAATTATGTTACCCACATTCTCCACTCTTCCACAGAAAAAATTCCTAAAGTTATAGTTCACATTGTTATATATGTATCTATAAAGCGAAATTTTTTAAAATTAATTGATTAATTAATATTTTGTATCTAAAGTGTTCATACTATATTATTTACTTAGATTATACATAATTAAAAAAAAAAAACTTTTTTTCCTTGTTTTCATTTTGTTTTTATTATTAAATATTAAAAAAAGTGTCCATAACATCAATGTTTTTTTTTACCTTTGATTAGTTTTCATTGGCGAAACCATAATCCCCGTTCCATTCCCATCATAACTACGCTCTCTTCTGAGTTGATCTTCAAGCTTGAACATCAACTGTCCATTATGATCCTTGTTAGTATTTTCTTTGATTGGACTACTAGAAACACTTGAAGTTCCATCTTTTCTTGGTCTTCCTCTTTTTCTTGGAGACCTTTTAATTACCACGTTTTCATACTTTTTACCACCGCTGCAAATCATTCTACTTCTGTGCACAACCAAAGCGTCTTCTCTATTGAATTTCTTACCACAGGGACATGCATACGCCTTTTCTTGGTGCGATTTTTTGTGTCTTATCAAGTCATGATTTCGTACAAATGCCTTATCACATCCAGGGTGATCACAGGAATATGGCCGATCTTCCAAATGTGTTTGAATATGAGATCTGATGTTATACCTTCTCTTGAATGTTTTTGTACATCCAGGAAATAAACATTCAAATGTTTTATCAGGCATTTCCTTCACATATTTATCGATTGAACCTCTGGGCAGTGTTGTGAGTTTTCTTGTGATTTTTGAGGGACTATTTGTGGTATATGTGTTGATTTCCTTAATGTGTGTGCCGAATTGAGGAGATCTTCCTTCGTACTTACTTTGTGACTTAAGAACGGGAGAAGGCGTTTCGGAAATAACAAATCTACTTTCAGGCTCATTTTCCTCATTATCATCTCCTTCATTGTCTGTATTTTTCGTAAGTACATTAGGGTCTAAATCATTGAAAACGCCTTCCCGATGTCGTGCTTGCTGGCTCGGCGGCTTTAGATGTGGTGTCGCAGCATTGATACCCAATGCATTCTCACTGATAGAGCTAAAGTGTAACTGCTTACCTCTTGGTGTATATTGGTCTATATAACTGGAGGAAAGGGATACTTTATTGACTGATGGAGTATTATTTACAGACCCAGGAATTGTAGGCATAATATCCACAGAAGCACTCTTTAAAGACACTGATTTTGTAGGAGAAGGACCTGGTTTTCCAAGAAGTTCAATACCCAGGCCCAAAGGTTTTTCTGAATATTCGCTTTCCTGATCTTCAACATTAATCTTGAAATCTAACCTTAAGTTATTAGGGGTAATGTTAGCAGAGTTGGACGTAGCTGAACTAACTCTACTCTTTGGAGTGAAGGGCGTAATAAATTTGGTTTTTGAACTGAGGTTTTCATTTGGATTCGAGCGAATTTTCTTTGGTGAAATGAGGGAGTCATTGAAACCTTCGTTCAATTCCTGGAAACATAGTGGTCCTACAGTACCACTAGAGTTTTTTCTCTGCAGGCAGTACTTTTGTCTATTGTTTCTCCTAGAAGGTGACCCAGTGAACGAAGTATTAGACATTGGTGGGGAAATCATTGGTGAAAGGCTATTTGCGTATACATCCTCCACATTTTCTGAAGCGGGAGAGATCTTCCTTTTGGGAGATAAAAACTGTGGACCATCAGAGTTCTCTAAGGTAGCCTGCAGTTGTTGTTGCTTGTATTGTGTTTGTTTGAGTTCTAACTCTAACTTCTTATTAGCCTCTTGTTGTGCTCTCAATTGCTCGCGCAACTCTTGTTGTTGCTGTAACAGTAATTCCCCGAGGTTTCTATCGAAGCCTTTATTAATTTCACTTTTGTTTATAGTCGACAATAAATTATCCGCCATGGAAATCTTCTTTTCATCGTGGGGCTTATCACTCATTGTTTTTTGATAAACAGTCATACCACTGTCTTGATTTAATCTATTTTCATTCAACAAGCTAGTTGCATTTAGAGTCACTTCTCTTGAATTATTTTCTAAGTCAAAGTTCATACTTTGCCAATCATTTCCTATTAACTCGGAGAAAGTAGAAACCTTGACAGATTTTTCATCAGAAAGTGGTCCCAGCGGAAGGTTTAAGTCATTTATTTCATTCATTATAACTTCGTTGGTTTCACCATAGTTTAGGTTCAATATATTGCCTAAATCGTCTGTTGCTAGTGTTTTATATTCGCCTTCTATTGCATAACTCGAAGGGTCACTGCCTCTAGCATTTGAGTAATAAGAGTTGGTTTGTAGGTCAAAATTTAGGCTTTGTACTTTTGAGGCATCAAACCAAGAGTTTGATGTATCCATCTTTTTCGAAAAAACAATGACGTTAATATTTTATTTGATTGCGCTTTAATTATATCGCAGATGTTAAACACGTTCTCAGGATCTATTTACCTAGCTCCAAGAACGAGTTATATGGTGGTATCTATATTGTCGTTCTCAAATCTTTCTTCCAACGATGCCTTTTTGTCTTCCGTGCCAATACATAAATAGTGAATAAAATTGCAGACGATCCTCTATAGTACTCAATCATTGTTTATAGAGCAGATCTATAGGGAGAAAGAAAGATAATTAGTCGCTAATGGTAGGTATTGTTATTGTTTACCTTTTTCCTAAACAGGTTAAAGGACGAAAGTGAAAATTTCATCCTCTCTACTTGCCCGGATTGGGATTCAGACCAAGATATTTCCAACAATGCTGCTATGAATTGGAACAGAGATGTTCTAATGAATATTTAACAAGGTGTGAGCGGAGTGTACCACTCCTATCGGCTTTCAGATAATCATACTACCTTTCAGAATATCTAACAATAACACTCCGATATTTGATTCGCTCTCCTTTAAGACAGAAATAACATTGGCCCTAGAATCCAATGCCGTAAATATCTACTTGACACCATTTAATGAAAGAACTGTCTGACTGCCGAAGTTTTATAAGTAGTTTGACTATGTTTCATAAGTTAGGCCACTAGACAGCATGTGAAAACGGTGATGATAGTAAAAAAATATCGTTTGGGTTTTGGCTACCCGGAGGTCGTTTGCAAAAGAAAGTGTATGCAAATCTACAAAACAATAGATGTCGTTGTTGAGATAACAGATTGGCACAAAATTACTAAATTGTTGTGGTACGCAGCTATAGTTTGTACGAAAGTAGTAGCAGAAATTAACAGATACAGATCTGCAATTTGGCATAATGTACACCAATTATTCACTTACAAGCAGTGACGCAATGCCCCGAACTTACTTGGTCGGCACAGCCTCACCAGAAATGTCTAAGAAAAAGCGCCAGTCTGCAAATTGTGACAAGCCAACGAGGAGGGTGATCCACATCATCGATACTAATGAGCACTCAGAAGTCGACTTGAAAAATGAACTGCCAATAACATGCACGAATGAAGACGGTGAGATGACATCAAGCTCATGGACTTCACAAACCGCTAATGATTTTCTCAAACTGGCATACGTAAACGCGAAATTAGACCCGTCTTTGCCATCTCAATATTTCAAACAAGATATCATAAATGTTTTACAAAGCTTGGAGATTCCTGGATGGTCTGTGCCCGGCTCTAAAGAATCCTCGTTGAATAAGAATTTATTAACTTTGACACAAATCAAGGGGGCCCTTACAAATGTTATTTATAAGATTCACTATCCAAACTTACCCCCTTTACTGATGAGAATTTTTGGTGATAGCATAGATTCTGTAATTGATAGAGAGTATGAATTAAAGGTTATTGCGAGATTATCATTTTATGATTTAGGACCCAAACTAGAAGGGTTTTTTGAAAATGGCAGATTTGAAAAATACATTGAGGGTTCGAGGACATCTACTCAAGCCGACTTTATAGATCGGGATACTTCAATAAAAATTGCTAAAAAATTGAAAGAGTTGCATTGTACTGTTCCATTAACGCATAAAGAAATAACGGATCAACCGTCATGCTGGACAACCTTTGATCAGTGGATCAAATTAATAGACTCGCATAAAGAGTGGGTTTCCAATAATGTAAATATAAGTGAAAATTTACGCTGTTCAAGTTGGAATTTTTTTTTAAAGAGTTTCAAAAATTATAAGCGTTGGTTGTATAATGATTCTGCTTTTACCTCAAAATTATTAAGAGAGGATGATAAAGATAGTATGATAAATTCTGGGCTAAAAATGGTATTTTGCCATAACGACTTACAGCATGGTAATTTACTTTTTAAAAGTAAGGGTAAGGATGACATCTCAGTGGGCGATTTAACAATTATTGACTTTGAGTACGCAGGCCCTAACCCCGTTGTATTTGATTTATCAAATCATTTGAATGAATGGATGCAAGACTATAATGATGTGCAGTCTTTCAAGTCTCATATTGATAAGTATCCAAAAGAAGAAGATATTTTAGTTTTTGCACAAAGTTATATAAATCACATGAATGAGAACCATGTCAAAATTGCTTCTCAAGAGGTTAGGATTCTTTACAATCTAATCATCGAATGGAGGCCTTGTACACAATTATTCTGGTGCCTTTGGGCTCTTTTGCAAAGCGGAAGGCTACCACAACGACCACTGATAGAAGGTGAAAAACTAATGAGCGAAAAGGCTGGACTAGGTGATGAAACGCACCTTATGGAGCACAAAAATAAAGAGAATGGAAAATACGATTGTTCTGAAGATGATTCGTTCAACTATTTAGGATTTTGTAAAGAAAAAATGTCTGTCTTTTGGGGCGATTTAATTACATTGGGAGTTATCGACAAAGACTGCCCAGATATTGGAAAAACAGATTACTTAGACACTAAACTTATTTTTTAAGCTGTATACACAATCAAGTATTTTTCTATTCACTGCGATAAAATTGTGTTTTTCAACATGTTAGGTCAATGGAAAGTCATTATTTTGAAGCAAAATGTAAAAAAAGAATATTATTAAGAGAGTAAATTCTTTCAAAAATGTAGAGCAAGTTATGTGGAAATCAAAAGAATATTAGTTGATTCTATTATATAATAAATAGTTATAATCATTGTATTTTGATGATGAAAATTCAGTATCTAAGAGTTATAGCCAAGAGAGTAATTTTTAATACTTTTTTGCGCTTTTCCATATCTCATTATAAAAAGAAAACATTAATTCATAGTTCCATTTATCATCATAGCATATCTTTAAATATCATACTTAAATAGAAGAGATTCACACAGTAATAGCGGACAAGAATAATCATGAAATCAGATTGGTATGGGCTGCAAATTTCAAATCACCATAACAACATTTTTCTAGGGTCTTCAATCAACTCTTTAACAGTCTTCAAGAAGGTAACAGCTTCTCTACCATCTAGCAATCTATGATCATAAGTCAAAGCCAAGTACATCATTGGTCTTGAGACAATTTGTCCATTAACAGTGACAGGTCTCTCTTTGACACCATGCAAGCCTAGGACAGCTGTTTGTGGTGAATTGATGATAGGAGTACCGTATAATGAACCAAAAACACCACCATTAGATATGGTGAAAGTACCACCCGTCATATCTTCTAGGGTTAATTTGCCATCACGCGCTTTATGACTCAAGCGAACAATTTCGTTCTCAATATCTAAAACACTCAATGACTCTGCATTACGAACGACTGGGGTAACCAAACCCTTTGGAGTGGCGACAGCAACAGAAATATCTGTGTAATCACGATAAACAATCTGGTCACCTTCAATGGCACCATTGACGGCTGGAATATCCTTGGCGGCCAAGGTACATGCTTTGGAGAAAAGACCCATGAATCCGAATTTAGTACCGGTCTTCTTAATAATCTCATCTTTATACAGTTTCCTCATTTCCATCAAAGCTGACATGTCAACTTCGTTGAATGTGGTTAAGGAAGCAGCAGTGTTTTGAGACTCTTTTAATCTTTCGGCAATCCTCAATCTCATACGGTTCATTTTGACCCTGGTTTCTGTACGTGGAAATGGTGTGAAAGAGTTAGAGGCTACTGGGGGTTCCTGCGCCTTAGAGACAGTCTTCTTTGGTTGATCAGCCTTTTTTGGTTCTGTAACTTCTTTCTTTGGAGCGGCTTCTTTCTTTGGAGCAGCTTCTTTCTTTGAAGCCGTTTCCTCACTTGAGTTTTCCCTTGCGGCGACACCTTGCGATGGCTCCGCTTGTTCGGTAGGCTCTGGCTTAGATTCTCCAGAACCCTCAGCAGGTGCTTCACCAGGCTCGACCTGAGCTAACTCCTCACCAACAGTGACAGTGTCCTCTGGTTTGAAATTTAGCTTCGTAACAGTACCTGATACTGGCGAATTGACCTCAATATCAATTTTATCGGTCTCAATAGTGGCCAACAGCTCGTCCTCCTTAATAAAATCACCAACGTTTTTAGTATATTCCTTTAAAGAGCCTTCAGTCAGGGACTCTGCCATCGGAGGAACTTCAATAGAGGTAGATTTAAAACGATTGCTAGTTATGGAGAACGGATTCGCCGCAACTGAAATTTTCTTGCCGGATAAATATATTGAACCTAAGGATTCGACCTTGTTAGCTTGTTTGAACAAACTTGTAGAAGCATGTCTCTTGACGAAAGAAGCAGCCATAACATTTCTAGCCACTTTAGATTTTACTAAGGATTTGGCAGCTGCAGTACGCGTCGCTCTGGAAAGCATTGTTTAAATAATTATCTGAAGTTGTGTCTTTGGTCGTAACAAATGTGGTAGTGAAGTTTATAACAATATATCTATTCACTGATATATACCGTTAAAGATAGCTGCCTAATTTTTTATTTCGGATTTTTCTTTTTTTTACGTTAGATATTTCCTCCCCTGAAGCTCAAAAAGAGATTATATATGAA
>OCVT010000766.1_pt1 | contig 13413 bp, 9 predicted proteins | sample 1539111 | NCBI WGS metagenome assembly OCVT01 (sample SAMEA3991482, study PRJEB22521) | metagenome | biome: anthropogenic terrestrial biome; feature: sewage plant; material: raw primary sludge | place: Sweden | collected 2012-09-26 | reverse complement strand
CTCCGCTGGGAATCGAACCCAAATCTAAAGTTTAGGAAACTTTTGTTCTATCCATTGAACTACGGGGACGCATATCACATTGGACGTGCAAAAATAATCAAATATTTCCGTTTTACCAGCATTGGGCGAGAAAAAAGGCGGCTGGGCCCACAGCTAAGGACTCTGCCCTAATCAGCATCAGTCGGCGAAGGTACGCAGATGGAAGTCATGTCCGTCAAACTCGCCGTAACTGAAGTTGCTAATCCAGTCACCCAGAATGATGACACGGCTGGAGGGCTGCAAAGGAAGGTCGAGCACGATGTGGCGATGGCCAAAAATGAAGAACTCCACATCGGGATGCGCTTGCAGATAGCGTTTGGCCCAAATCACCTGAAACTCCTTATCCTCACCCAGATAGGAGGACAAGGGCGAGCCGAGTTTGCGCTTACGGTTGTGCAAGGCCCAGGCGTGTCCGAAAGGCATGGTGACGTCGGGGTGAATCCAGCGGAAAAGCCACTGGCAGACTTTGTTGCGGAAGAATGCACGCATAAGACGGAATGAGAGACTGGGATCGCCCAGCCCATCGCCATGCGCCATAAAGAACCGATGGCCCATGAGGCTTCCCTCCCAGCTGTCGGGAATGATGGTGACTCCACACTCGCGGGGCAGATAGTCGAACATCCAGATGTCGTGATTGCCATAGAACATGAACACGGGAATGCCGGCATCGGTAAACTCCGCCACCTTGCCCAGAAAGCGGACAAAGCCTTTGGGGGCAACGGTGCGATACTCAAACCAATAGTCGAACATATCGCCCAGCAGATAGAGGGCCGCGGCATCGGGCTTGATACTGTCCATCCAGCGCACAAACCGCCGCTCGCTCACCAGCGGGTCCTCGGCCATGGCCAGCCCGAAATGGGCATCAGAAGCGAAGTAGATTTTCTTGCCAGCCTCCATCATCACATAAAACCAAGTTCAAGTTTAGCCTCGTCCGACATCATGCTCTGATCCCAGGCGGGGTCGAAAACGAGGTCGATATTGACCGCCTTGACTTCGGCAATCGATTCCAGTTTCTGACGGACATCCTCCACTATAAAATCAGCCGCAGGGCAGTTGGGAGCGGTAAGCGTCATCTGGACATCCACTACCCCCTCTTTGACATCGATGCGGTAAACCATGCCAAGGTCGTAAATGTTGACAGGAATCTCGGGGTCGTAGATGGTGCGGAACATGGCCACAATCTTCTCCTCCAAAGGAAGGAACTCATTGATGTTGCCATCCACTTTTACGCCAGCACCAGCGGATTCGGCGGCAGTATCGGCATCGGCATTGACAGCGCTGTCAGCCAAGGGAAAATCGGACACCGAGGAGGTGCGGGCGGCAGCCTGCTGCTGCATGGAGGCCACCGAAGCGGGATTGACCGCATTGGGATTGACGGAGGCATCGGCCGAGAGGGCGGGCTGAGTGTTGATATTTTTTTCTTCCATAAGAATCTTTTTATAAAAAAACTACATGAGCGGACTGAACAGACGCGCCCACGACTCCCCCAGCTTGCGCAGACGGGGTCTGCGTTTCCACTCCATGGGGTCGATAGGGGTGGAATTGGCCAAATCGGTCTCGAAGGTAGCCTTCATGCGGGCTGCCACTTCAGGGTCATAAATAAGGGTATTGACCTCGAAATTCTGTTCAAAACTGCGGAAATCCATATTGGCAGTCCCCACTGTCGAGAGTTTGTCGTCGATGACGATGGTCTTGCTATGAATGAAGCCGGGATTGTAAAAATAGACCTTGACTCCGGCCTTGAGCATATCGTCGATATAAGAGCAGGAACTGCGGAGGGCAAAGGCGGCATCAGAGTGGCGCGGCAAGATGATGCGGACGTCAGTGCCACCCAGCGAGGCCACCTGCAACGCATGCAGGATAGGCGTATTGGGGAGGAAATAGGGAGTCTCCAGATAAATGTATTTGCGGGCTTGCGCCATGGCCATGAAGAGTACCTGCATGATGCTCTCCCACTGGGAGTCGGGCCCACTGGCCACCACCTGGATGACACTGGAGCCGAAGGACTGTACATCGGGATAATAAAGTGCATCGTTACGCAAGAGGGTACGCGACACAAAGAACCAGTCGGCCAGGAAGGTGCGCTGCAAACCGTGTACGCCCTCACCCTCGAGGCGGAGATGCGTGTCGCGCCAAGTGCCCCACTTGGAACCCTTGACATATCGGTCGGCCACATTCATGCCTCCCGTGAAACCCACCTTGCCATCTATCACCAGAATCTTGCGGTGGTTGCGGTAGTTGATTTTGCTACTGAGAAAAGGAAGGCCCACCTTGAGGAAACAATAAACCTGAATGCCCGCCTCACGCATCTTCTTCACCTCCGACTTCTTCAGCATCCAGCTGCCCACATCGTCGATGATGACACGCACCTCGAGCCCCTGGGCAGCCTTCCGCTTGAGTATGTTGATAAAGCGGGTGCCAATCTCGTCGGACAGGAATACATAATACTCCACATGGATAAACTTCTCGGCTTTTTCCATCTCCTCAAATATGGAATCGAACAAGGAGGGACCATCGGTAAAAATACGCACATCGGTGTTGATGTAGAGGTGCGCATTGCTGCTATGCAAGGCCAGCAGGGCCATATTGCGGTATTCGAGAGGGAAAGACTTGCCAAAAACGGGATCACTCTCGATGGCGGCGACACGCTGGTGCCACTTTTCGAGACTGCGATGCGAGATGACCATCTTCTTGCGGAACTTGCGTCCGAAGAATACATATATGAGGAGTCCGAACCCTGGGATGACCAGCAAAACGATAATCCATGCTATGGATTTCACAGGGCTGCGGTTCTCCATCATCATCATCAGAATGGTGGAGATGATGGTAAGCGCATAAATGGCAATGACAAAGAATGTGGTTAACTCCCAAACCATAAACTGTATTTATTTAAAGCACTATTACCACAAGTTAATGTGGGATGTAAAAATACGAATAATCGCCAAATGATGAAACTGTTTTGTCATCTTTTCTTTGAACGGGGAGGGAATAAAGCCCAAAGGGAATGGTCAGACCATAGGACTGGGCTGTCGGAACCGGGTGATGAGGTGATGACCCACCTGCACCGACTGCGCACAACGGCCCTGCACGCGCGGAGCGGCAATGCCCTGCCCCAGCACCAGCCGCTGATTGGTCTCCACCCTCATCTCATCGAACAGCCCTGCTGCGACAAACGATTGCAGCAGCGCGCTGCCCCCCTCCACTATCAGGCTCTGCACCTGACGGGCATAAAGCTGCTCCATAAGGAAATCGAGACGGAGACCCGAAGGGGTGAACGGAGCCTGCACCAGCTCCACATTGGGCAAGACACTTTCTTCCGCTGGCAACTGGCGGGTGAATACAAAGGTGGGTGCAACTCCATCGTAAAGATGGGCCGAACGGGGCAACTGCAAGTCTCGGTCGACAAGAATGCGCAGAGGGTCACGCCCCGATACCTGCCTTACGGTAAGTTGCGGATTGTCTGCCAGCGCGGTGCGGGTGCCCACCATGATGGCCTGCTCGCCAGCTCGCAACAGATGCACCAGCGGCTGGGTGAGAGTACTGCTGATGAGCAAGGGCTGTCCATCGGTACGGGCCATATAGCCATCGGCCGACTGCGCCCACTTGAGCAGGATGTAGGGACGGTGCTGTGTCTGGAACGTGAAGAAACGGCGATTGACCTCCCAGCCTTCACTGGCCAGAAAACCGGACTCCACCTCTGCCCCCGCCTCGCGCAACATACGCAGGCCACGGCCCGACACCTCGGGAAATGGGTCCACATTGGCCACCACCACACGCGGTATATGCTTATCGATGAGCAGTTTGGCACAAGGAGGCGTCTTGCCGTAATGCGAACAAGGCTCAAGACTCACATACATGGTGCTGCGGCTGAGCAACTGGGGTTGTCTGACCGAAGCTATGGCATTGACCTCAGCGTGCGGACCGCCCCACTGCCGATGATAGCCCTCACCAATAATACGGCCGTCGCACACAATAACGGCGCCGACCATGGGATTGGGAGCCACATGCCCCCTGCCCAGCTGCGCCAGCTGAAAACAACGGCGCATATATTTTTCATCCTTTTCTATCATGATTTGAACATCAACATTCAACAATTCATTACAGGAGACGAGAGCTGCCAGTGGCGGCGTGCCCAAAGCGTCTGCACAAGGCCCCTCATGGCCAGATAGGACACGAAGGCCAGCCACAAGGCATGATTGCCCAGATGCGGGTAAAGAGAAAAGAAGAGAACAAAGAAGAGCGAGCTGGCACAGAAAGTGGCATAGACCATAGGGCGGACCGATGTGGCTCCAACCATGATGCCATCCCATAGAAAGGCGGCAGCGCCAGTCAATGGCACCAGCAGCACCCACCCATAATAACCGCCGACGGCCGACTGTACGGCACAATCGCTGGTCAGCAGACCTACAAAGGGACGGGCCGCCACTGCATAGAGCAATGTGAAACAAGCCACCAGACCGGCACCCCACACAAAAATGAGACGAATGGAACGCACCTGACTGCGCAAATCGCGCATCCCCACATATTTGCCCACCAACGCCTCGCCAGCATAGGCAAAACCATCGGTGAAGTATGAGAACAGATTGAACAGCTGCAACAGCAACACATTCACCGCCAGCAGCACCTCTCCCTGATGGGCACCCGCAAAGGTGAAGAACGCCATGACGGCATTGAGGCAGAAGGTACGGAGAAAGATGCCGCCATTGAGCGTGAAAAATTTGCGCAGCTCGGCAGACTTCAGGCAATCGGAAAAACGGAGATAACGCCAAAGGCGCCTGTAAGAATGCCACCACAGCAGCAACGCCATAGCCAGCCCCACATACTGGCTGACAAGGGTACCAAGGGCCACCCCGCGCACTTGCAGATGCAGCACAAACACAAAGAAGAGACTGGCGACAATGTTGACCACATTGATGGTGATGGCGATGAGCATGGGAAAACGGGTGTTCTGCATACCGATGAACCATCCCTTGAGGCTATACATACCCAACACGGCGGGAGCCCCCAACAGACAGATATAAAAATATTGCCGGGCATACATCTCCACCTCGGCTGTGGTTCCCATAAAACGGAAGGCCAGCATGACAACCGGAAACTGCAAGAGGAATATGCAGACCGAAAAGAGGGCCGAAAAAAAGAGGGAACGGGCCAGCACACCAGACATTGCCGTAAAATCGCGGCGCCCGTAGGCCTGCGAGGTCTGACCGCTGGTGCCCATACGCAAGAACCCGAAATTCCAGTATATCATGTTGAAGAGCGTGGCCCCCACCGACACCGCACCGATACACGCTGTACGGCCCAGGTGACCCGCAATGGCGGTATCGACCAATCCGAGCAGCGGCACGGTGATGTTGGTGACGATAGCTGGCAACGCCAAATGAAGAATCTGCTTGTTGATTGTCATGCTGCAAATTTAGCAGAAATGAGCGAGAGTCGCAAAAAAAGGAGGAAACCCGTAAGTAAGAACGGACCTCCTCCCCACATCAAAAAAAATACAACAATAGACCTTTGTTCTAAGAAGCCAATCAGCCTCTTTTATAGGTTCTTATTTTTTATCACTATTTGCATACAGTACTTATAATAAATTGTAGTTCGCTGCGTTGTTGGCGCTTGACTAATCAAATATATAAAAGTTTTATAGGGATTGTTAAAAAACCGATATGTTTAAAAGCAGTGCTGGTAACCATAAAAAATGGTTAACTCTCTAAAAATGAATAGATAGCACCGAATCAGGCAATAAAAGGAAGAAAAAGAGTGTAGTAAATGGTTTTGATATTAAAAAAATTTTTAACTTTGCATCGCAAATGCGGTAATAGCTCAGTTGGTAGAGCGTCGGCTTCCCAAGCCGAAGGTCACGAGTTCGAATCTCGCTTACCGCTCAAAACACTATAAATAAGACAGTTAGTATAAATCTAAGACCTTAAAAGCACAAGACGCGTCGAAAACGCGTCTTTTTTTGTGCTCCTGCCCTACTCGCTACGCCTTACCAATAAGTGATGGGACAAGGGAAACGCTCCTTCTTCTGAATAATGTAAATGAGCGACAACTCGTGCGACCAAGAGCCATTCTCACGACTGCCAGTGAATAAATCGTAAACATAATAAACCTGCAAGCCCTTGTAAGTGGCGCCCAGCATGAATGCGGTGACGTATACCTGATCGAGGTCACTCTTCTCTGCCACTCCCAGTATGAGCGGAGCAACAAAGGCTCCTGCCCCCAGATAAGCCTGCTGAAAATCGCCCTGCAACTGATAGTTGGCATTGAAAAACATATAATTGTCTGACAGTTCACGACGGCTCCACAGGCCATTGGAATAACGGAGATTGTGCATATAGTTGCCATGCACCACAAACTTGCGGGTGAGCGAGTTCTCCGACTTGCGCACAAATCCGTTGTCTGGTTCGGCAATATGATAGACCGCCCCACCCAGCGAGAACACATTCTCGACGTTGAATACCGCACCTGCCGAAAAATCGAATAGCTGGCGGGTATTGCTGTCAAAATTCTCGACAGTGTTGGCATCAATGCGGCCCGTGGCCTCGTCATACTGGTCACCGTACTGCAATTTGTCGTAATCAAAATAATTCAGGAAATAGGAACCCTGCAAGCCGAGACGCAAGAAACAATTATCGCTCAGCTCAAGGGTGTGGGCATAAACAAGTCCCAGCTCATTGGTGCGGAACACCCCGGCAGCCATATCGTCGTAGGTATAGAAGGCACCAAGCGAACACATCCGTTTATAGAAGTTCTGGTCGTAGGAGAGGCGCACTGTGGTATAATGGTTATCAAGCGTGGGCCACTGCTGGCGAAAATCCAGGCCCAGACGGATGGCGTTGGCATTGCCCGCCTGCGCAGGATTGATACTGAACGGCACAATATTGTGGTTGGTGAGCGAGTAATCCTGAGCCACCGCAGAGGCCACACTGGCACAAAGGCCTATCAACAAAGCTGCAAATTTATGATTCATACGCTATCTGACTATTGAAATGAAGCCCTTGCGCTCCCCACTCTTGTTCATACCCTTGATGCTGCTCTTGTATTTGGCCACCCAGCCATATACCCCCCATGGACACGGCTTGCCCTTGTAGGTGCCGTCCCACTCCGCATCAAAACTTTTGCCCTCGAACACCACCTCACCCAGACGGTTGAAAATGATGAAAGAGAAATCGTCAATATACTGTCCTCCATAAAAGTGGAAGGTCTCATTCTTCTCGTCAGAGTTAGGGGTGAATCCTGTCGGCGCCCAGAAGTCCTTCCACACATAAATGTACTTGGAGCCCTCGTAGGTACAGCCATTGCGGTCAATCGCCCTCACCGACACCTTCACCGAATCGGACACCTGGTCTATGTCATACTTATAGCGGAAGATGCGTCCCCCCACTTCATCGGCATCCTTCATGGGAGTCCACCACCAATCAGCCTCCACTGGGCTGGAGCCTCGGAAGGTGATGGTAGGATTGGACTGTTCAATCCATTGCGGATCGACGGCAAAATCGATGGAAATGCGCGGCAGCGGCGACACCGTCATCTCTGCCACATTGGAGCAGCCAAAGAGGTCCCGGCCATAAAGGTGGAAGGTGGTGGTATCGTTGACCAATGCGGTAAGCTTGTTGGAATTGAAATTCCGGACCACCTCTGGCAGCGACGGATCACTGGTCCACTCGTAATAGGATGCACCCTCGGCACCCAGCACCAGCGTGTCTTTGGAGCCAGGACAGCCGCTGAAATGAATCTGACGGATTTTCACAACGGGCAGCGTACGCACTTTCATGGTATAGCTCTTGGTGGTGCTGCATCCATACCCATCAGTGCCAGTGGCATAATAGGTGGTAGGCACCAGCGGTGCATAGGAGATGGCCGCCGTAGAGTCGCCCGTATTCCATGAGAACGATTTGGCCCCCTGCGCCACCAGATGAAAATCGTCTCCCGGACAGACTGCCGTATCGCCCGATATTAGAATGTTAGGAGGGGTGAGCACCCTGATTTGGATGGTTCGCGAGGCCGTACAGTTGTGGGCTGTGCCACTCAGCTTGACATAGGTGTTGGTGTTAGGAGTGAAAGTATATTCAGACCCCTTGACGGAATCTTGCCAGACGTAGGACGTGGCACCTTGAGCCACCAGCGAGAGAGAGCCGCCCACACAGGTGGCAGTGTCACCCAGAAAAGAGATGGAAGGAGGCAGCACTGGTGTCACTTCAAAAGTAGCAGTGTTGGTACAGTTGTATTTGTCGGTACCCGTTACCGTATAGGTGGTCGTTTTCAGCACGATAGGATAGACCGTCTGGCCCGTGTTGCCATTGTCCCAGGTGTAGAGCACCGATGAGCCACCGGCCGTGAGCGTGGCGGCAGCACCCACACACACCTCGGCATCACCTGTAATGGAAATCTGAGGTTTGAGTCTGACCGTGACCGGAACATCAATGGCAGAGGTGCAGCCATTGACATCTGTGCCTATCAGATGGAACACGCTCGAAGTGAGCGGCTGTGCGGCAAGTGCCTCGCCCGCAGTACCATTGCTCCACACATACGTCTTGGCACCCTTGGCCAACAGCTTCATGGAGTCACCGGAGCAGATGGAGGTGATACCCTCAGTCCAGATAACCGGAGCCTGCAACAGCCGCACCGGAATGCTGAGGGTGCTGGAGCAGCCATTGAGCCACCCCTCCACCGTATAGGTAGTGTCCATGGTAGGCACCGCCGAATAATAGGCAGCGGTGGAACCATTATGCCAGATATATGACGAGGCGCCTTTGGCCACAAACATGACCGGCGTTCCGCTACAGACAACTGTGTCGCCCGTATAGGAGAGCGATGGCGGAGCGATGGTACCCACCATAAATGAGTCGCGCCCTTTGCAGCCATATAGGTCAACCCCCTGCACCACAAATTTGGTTTTGGCGGTAATGAGCGGATTGATGGAATCGGAGATGCTGCCATTGCTCCAGTAATAGACATTGGCATTGCCCTTGGCATAGAGTTTGGCCAGAGAATTGAGACACACACTGGCATCGCCGGTGATGGACACAGTAGGCAGCGGAAGCACTTTCACATCCACCATGGCGGTACGCGTACAGCCATTGTTGCCGGTTCCGGTCACCTGATATTTTGCCGATACATTGGGCACCGTAACGAGGCGGGCGGTTGTCTCGCCAGAGGCCCACTGATAGGTGGCAGCACCGGTGGCAACCAGCTCCAGCGTGTCATTTTTGCAGACCTCTGGAATGCCGTTGATATAGACGTAAGGCGAAGGCTTGATGGTTATGGGTACGGACACTGTAGAGGTACAGCCATTGTTGGTGCCCTTCACCGTCCAGACCGTATCCTCATTGAGCACCTGTGAATAGTAATTCTTGACGGAGCCATCGAACCAGACAAAGCTGGAGGCACCCGATACCGAAATATGGGCAATCTCACCCTGGCAGATAAGCGTGTCGCCCGTATAGGTGATGACAGGCAATGCCTTTATGGTCACCACCTTGGAGGCACTGGAGGTGCAGCCGTTAAGGTCGGTACCCCTGACCGTATATTTGGTTGTCTTGGTCGGCGAAATCTCGCGTTCCTCTCCTGAGAAAAGGTCTGCCCAATAATAGGTGGAGGCACCCGATGCCACCAGTTTGGCAGCACTACCCTCACAAATTTCAGCAGGGCCGTCAATGGATAGGACTGGCAACTGATTGACGGTAACGGTAACCGAAGTGGTGTTTTTGCAACCATTGGAGGCCAGTCCCACCACCTTATAGGTAGTCTTGGTCATGGGGCGCACCTTCACCTCCGACGAGTCCATGCCATTGCTCCACACATACGAGACGGCATTGTGGGCAACGAGCGTGGCAGTGTCGTTAAGACAGACCGAGGAATCACCCGTGACAAAAACGACGGGTGTAGGCCGCACCGAAACGTACATTTTGGCATTGTATTCACAACTGCGCTTATCGGTAACCTTGAGCGAATAATATCGGCTGGTGTCGGCTATATCGGTGATAGACTGAGTAGTGGCGCCATTGTCCCAAAGGAACTTGCTGCCCACTTCGGCATCCAGAGCCGTAAGCGTGAATTTTTCACCTGAACAGATGCTTGACACTCCCTCAATAGCCAAATTCGGGAAATATGGAATGACTACAGGCACCGTCACCGAATCCTCACAGCCAAGTTTGGTAACAGCATGCAGCGTCACATTATAGCTGTCGGCATTCTTGTAATAGTGCACCGCATTATCGGTCATGGCAAAAGTGCTGTCGCCAAAATCCCAGGTATAGGCATTGATGGAGTCGCCCACACAAGTGGAATAATTGGTGAACGACACCTTTCCGCCACACGAATCAACCGCCGAGAATTTGGCACTCGGTGTAACTGGCGTCAGTTCGGTAGTGGCCGTACCCGAAGAACACAAGTCACTCGACATGGTACAGGAGTAGGTCACCCCCGTAGACATGGAAGCCCGCGGAATGACAGCAATGTTGGAATCTTGAGATGAAAGGGTGGAAATTGATTTGCCGTCGGAACGCGACCAGACATATTTGGTAAAACCTTTAGGTGCAGTGATGATTGGGTCAGCCTCTCCACAGTTTTTATCAACCAACTGCAATTTTTGAGTCTCGGCCCAGAAATATCCATAGGAATCATGTCCACCCGCGCAGTTGGCGGCATGGGCATCAGAACAAGACTCGGAAATATCGACCAGGCAATCATGGTTGATAATTTCGATGATGACCTTGTAACCCACAAACTTCTGCAAATTGACAGATCCGGTGGTCCAGTTGCGATAGACATACTCATCAGGCTTGTGCGACGAGGAGGCAGTGCAGGAGGCTGGATTTTTCTGCAATCCCGAATTGGCATCGTTGGCGGTAGCCGAATAGCTGCCGCAAGGCACCACCGACTCTGCATTGGTTGCCGGGTCGATAACGTGGATATTCACCTTGAACATAGGCAACTGGTTTCCTGAGTGTGCACTATTGTCAGGAACATGCAGCGCTGCTGCAAAACGATAGGAAAGCAACGTGGAATTTTCAGTAACGGTAAATTCATAGGTCATGCGCTCGGCAGTAGCCTTATAGGCAGCTGAACGGGAAGCACACGTTTGCACAGTCGGCAGGCTCTCGGTGATGCCAGGATTACCGATGCGGGCTGTAAGCGAGAGGTCTTTGGGCACCACCAGCATATCGCTGCACGCTATGATGGGGTCGGGGGTGTCCATCTGATTCATAATGGTAAACCGCCCCGCCGCACTACTCTGCTCAGTCCAGTCGTAGGTGTACTGAGTAGAGGTGAGGTCGTAATAATAGAAACCCGTGTAAATATGCCAATTGGAAAAATTGCCACTTTCGAAACCTAGATTGGGGGTATCAATATCCTTGTCCGACCCGGCAGCGAAAGCAGAAAAATTCAATAGACTGAACAATAAAAAAATAGAGAATATGTGCTTCATGTCTGCAAAACTTAATCAAAAATATATTTGGCAGCACAAAATGGAAACAGTAAAAAAACGTACGATGGTATTAGAAATGTAATATTAAAAGGGCTGCCAAGTGAAAATTTATACTCGTACTAAGTTAGCGAAAAAAGCAGAAAGGCGAACGAAAAAAATGAAAAATTCAGCGAAATGCAGATAAATTTCAGCGAAAATAAAGACGCAGTCATAATTGCGCACAAAAGAGTGACAATCACCAAAATAAACACAAAAAAGCCTCCGTCTGGAAATTGGACGGAGGCTTGTATCATAAAATAATTGCAAAGGCAAGGCTAAGCCCGTACCAACGCAGCATCAATTGTCGTCAGAAGCAATTTGAACCACCTTACGCAGGCGAACACGGAAATGAAGCATGGAATAAGCCGAAATGGAAACCATGTTGCCTTTGTAATAATAAGTATTAGATTCTGCCTTGTAGGCCAGATAATAGGGGATGTAAAGGTCAAAAACAGACCCCTCTGGCATCAATTCAAGTCCCTCCTGCATACCGGCAATCTGCTCGCTGACCAGCAAGGCCGTATTGGTGGCACTGGTAAAATAAGTGCCATTGCAGAGCTGTCCGGTAAAGTCAACATAGACCGAATCATTCTCATCAGGCTTGACACCCGTCCCCAATGAGTCAACACGATACTGCAAGCCCGTATAGGTTTCCTTGACGCCCGCAGAATCACGGTTGGCAATCAGAAAAGATTCGCCCGCCTCCTTGTTCCGCTTGTTATAGGCGGTGGTACTGTCGTCAGAATCGTCAGAACTGCTGCACGACTGGGCAGCACCAAGCAAAAGAGATGCCGCAAGAATGTAAAAGAAAGTCTTGACTTTTATCATGATATAAAAAGAATTGTACTATATAATAGTCATTAATGAATAGAACGGGAAAAGTATGCACAAAGTATAAGAGACCACTTAGTTGACGCGCAACAATGTCATGCCATCGCGCACAGGGAGCATGACCACCGTAAAACGGGAATCATGCGCCACCTTGTCGTTAAAAGCGTCAATGCCGAGCGTTTGGGCGTCCTTGGGGGAATCCTCAAGCACATGGCCGTCCCAGAGCGTGTTGTCGGCAATGATAAGCCCTCCCTTGCGCATCTTGGGATAAACAGTCTCTAGGTCTTGCAGATAATGGCGCTTGTTGCCATCCAGAAAAGCGACATCGAACACCGCATCGATAGATGGAATGGTGACATTGGCATCGCCGATATGGAGCGATACCCGCTGCCCCAACTCACCAGCATCGGCAAACACCTGCGTGAGGAACTCCTCCATCTCATCGTTAATCTCACAAGTATGCACTCTTCCATCAGGCGGCAATGCCTCGGCCATGCAAAGAGCGGAATAACCGGTAAAAGTGCCAATTTCAAGCACATTGCGGGCATTCGCCATCAGGCAGAAAAACTTGAGCAGACGTCCCTCAAGATGCCCCGACAACATACGCGGCTTGAGCGTATAGAGATGCGTCTTGCGCGTGAGCTGTTTCAGGAACTCTGGTTCTGGCTCAATGTGGTCCAGCAGATACTGCTCTATGTTTTCGTCCCAAATATTCATATTGCTGCAAAGATAAAGATTTATTGGAGAATGGGACAAATTTTTCAGCATAACCTTGAACAACAACCGTCAGAAAGCAGGATAAAACGACACAGACCCAGAAGTGACTGCACAAAAAAGGCTGCGCATCAGCACAGCCTTTTTTATATTGATTGAAGTTCCTGCAAGGGAACCGCAATTTACCAATAAACGATAGGGCAAGAATAACGGTAATGCTTAGGAGGCACCACATAGACGAGCGAAAGCTCGTGCGACCAACTGCCGTTGTCCTTCTTTGAGGTGTAGAGGTCAAAGATGTAGTAAGCCTGCAACCCTTTGTAGTTGGCTCCCAGCATGAACGAAAGCACATTCAGATTACC
>OCVT010000762.1_pt1 | contig 13430 bp, 13 predicted proteins | sample 1539111 | NCBI WGS metagenome assembly OCVT01 (sample SAMEA3991482, study PRJEB22521) | metagenome | biome: anthropogenic terrestrial biome; feature: sewage plant; material: raw primary sludge | place: Sweden | collected 2012-09-26 | reverse complement strand
TTCTATTTACTCTATGACAACGGTTGTCCAACCGTGCTTATCCTCAACAGTTCCATATTGGATACCACGCAGAGTATGATAAAGTTTCGTAGACCATGGTCCCGGTTTTTCTCCAAAATGATACACCTTGCCTGTATCCAAGTCGTCAAGATGAGAAATTGGAGAAATCACAGCTGCTGTACCACAAGCTCCAGCTTCCTCGAAAGAATCAAGTTCTTCTTCTGGAATAGGTCGACGTTCAACCTTTAAACCAAGATCCTCTGCTATTTGCATCAGACTCTTATTAGTAATTGACGGAAGGATAGATGATGATTTCGGTGTGACATAGATGTTATTCTTAATGCCAAAGAAATTGGCCGCACCACACTCATCGACATACTTCTTTTCTTTTGAATCGAGATAGAACTCACTGGCATAGCCTTTCTGATGGGCAATGGAGTTAGCCTTCAAAGAAGCCGCATAGTTACCACCTACCTTATAAATGCCCGTCCCTAGAGGGGCCGAACGGTCATAATCACGAATGATAACATAAGGATTGGAAGAAAATCCACCCTTGAAATACGGACCTACGGGAGTAACGAAAATCAAAAAACAATACTCCTTAGAAGGATGAACACCTACCTGAGCACTCGTACCGATAAGCAAAGGGCGGACATAAAGGGTTGCTCCACTCTCATAGGTAGGAATCCACTCTTGATTGAGGCGAACTACTTTCTTCACCATATCCTCAAACATCTCTGTAGGAACTTCGGGCATCATGATGCCACGACAGGTACTCTGCAAACGAGCAGCATTCTCATCCATGCGGAAAACACGCACCTTTCCGTCTGGACATCGATAGGCCTTCATGCCTTCAAAGGCCTCCTGACCATAGTGAAGACACGTGGCAGCCATGTGGAGTTTGATATATTCATCGGAACAAACTTCTACCTCGCCCCATTTTCCGTCACGATAATAGCAACGGACATTGTAGTCGGTTTTCATGTAACCGAACGATAAACCAGACCAATCTAAGTCTTTCATAATAATATATATTTTTTTGATATCTATCTGTCTCTGTCATTAAAAGAAAGGATGAATATGTTTCTATTTTCTTTATTGCCCCTAACGTTCTTAACGACTTTTATATTGCCGCAAAAGTACAAAGAAATATTATATTTTGCAACAAATAATCGCTAAATAATATAAAAACAGCAATGGGAACAAAAGCATCCCCTTCTTTTTTCTTTCGATATACTGGCTAACTCACTTATTCAGCGAAGTTTCATCTATAATCTTTTTGATTTCATCGTCGGTTTTTGCTAGACGGTCTTTGCAGAGTTTTATCAACTTCTGGGCTTCGGTCAACTGCGCGCTCATAGTATCAATATCCATCTCGTCATTCTCCATCTTTTCAACAATGTTTTCCAACTTGCTGATAGCCTCTTCGTATTTTAATTCCTTTGTCATATCTATTTTATGATTGATTTGAGTTTTCCTTTTTCTATTCTTGTCTCTATCTCATCACCGGTTTTTAACATTGCGGCATCTCTGACCGTTTTTCCTTTATACGTAGTGATACTATATCCTCGTTTCAACAACTTTTGTGGATTTAAGGCATCTAGGCGCATATCAAGCAGGCTTATTCTATGCCGTTCTTTCACGAGCTTGTGCTCTACCAGAGGTTGGAGATTACTAGAAAGAACAGATAAATGATGCTGATATTCAGTTAAACGACGTTGTATTTCCATTATTGCAGATGTGTACAATTGATGTAGGCGTGCACCCTGTTGTACTTTCTGAACCGAGAATAAAATAGGGATTTTCTCTGAAATGCGCCCCAGTCTCATATTCTCATAATCCAATCGTCGCACAACATCATTCACGATAATTGCCTGTGCATTCTCTAAGCGATGATACACCTCTGCCAGATGGTCGACAAGAAAAGTCGCCGCCGCCGTTGGTGTCTTCACCCTAATGCAGGATATCATATCGAGCACACACTCATCTCGGTCGTGCCCTATGCCCGTAATAACGGGTATAGGAAAGTTTGCTACATTTTCAGCTAGCGCAAGTGTATCGAAACCGCTCATATCGGCAGCAGCTCCGCCTCCTCGGATGATGACAACCACATCGAATTCATCAAGACGCTGGTAAATTTCATCCAAGGCACTGATAACACTACTTTCAACTTTCTCGCCCTGCATGATAGCCACGAATAACTCCGTCTGAAAGACAAGCCTCTCATCATTATTTGCTAACTGGTTACAAAAATCGCCATAGCCGGCTGCTCCAGCACTCGATATGACGGCAACATGTTGCGTAAAAAGAGGAAGAGAAAGTTCTTTTTGCAAGTCAAAGATACCATTCTCTTTTAGTATCCGAATAATATCCTGTCGCCTTCGAGCCATATCACCGATCGCGAACATCGAATCTATATCCTCTACAATCCACGAAAAGCCATAAGCTTCATGAAAGTTGGCCGTCACTTGCAAACGTACTTTCATGCCTGCATGTAAAGATTGACCCGTGGTTTGTTCTATATACGGACGCAATTTCATCCACTTATTCTTCCAACACTTCGCAGAAGCATAGGCAACGGGAGTATTGCCGAAAAGGTCTTTCTGGACGAGCCCCATGTAACAATGGCCGCGCACCTCACGCACCTCTGAAAGTTCTGCTTCTACCCAGTAGGCTCTATCTAGCGAATCCTCAATGACCTCACGCACGAGACCGTTGAGTTCGTAAAGTGTTAGTGTTACATCCTTCATGTCTCAGAATCTTATTCTATGTTTTTCTTTCCATGTCCCATTTCGTATGCCTTCCAGAAATCAGGGATTCCATAGCCGAAAATATTATCGGGAGTAGCATACTGGTTGGAACACCGACAAACGAGTTCTATAATTTCCTTGGCCGTCTTATCGGGTAATGCCTGCCATAGACAAGCAACCATTCCACAAGCCAGCGGTGAAGCAAACGAGGTACCCGAGCCCATAGAGATCAATCCGTTGCCTTTAATGACGTAAGCAGGATTGCCCATAGCCATAATATCGGGTTTCACACGGCCATCTGCCGATGGGCCTACAGAGCTAAAACTAGCATTTACACCTGACTCCGACAAGGCCCCTACCGTTAATATATGGTCGGCATCGGCAGGAATCGTGATTTTCTTCCAATTGTCATCCCCGTCATTACCTGCACTATTCACCAAAATAATACCTTTGTCTGCTAGCATAGAAGCGGTATTAGAGACAAGAGAGGTGTGTCCATCCTGTTCTCTATACTTCACATTCGTTGCCGCATCGTCAAACTTATTGTATCCCAATGAAGAATTGATGACATCCACGCCCAACGAGTCGGCATACTCAGCAGCTTCTGCCCACGAATCTTCCTCACTTCTCTGTTCTGAGCACTGAACCTCGGAACGAAGGAGCACATAAGTAGCCAACGGTGCCGTACCCATTAATCGATAAGGCTGATTGGCACCCATCAATGAAAGCACGCAAACGCCATGATCCGTCTCTCCATAGAAATTGGAAGAACGGGGAAAACCGAAGTCACGCGTATCTGCAATCTTCACATTACTTATTAATGGAATGCTATCTGCATTCATGAAACCTCCGTCAATGATGGCAATTGTCATTCCCTCTCCGCGGAAGCCTGCCTCGTGGAGTTTCACGCCATTCATCATTTCCACTTGCTTGAGGGCTTTTCCATAAACCGACTTTTTTAAGGAATCGGGAACAGGCGCAGGCTTCACCATCTCGAGTCGACTGGGAATGCCGATGGAGTCCGGGGCAACATATACTTCTGAAATTTTGCTGATAAAAGGAAGAGCGTCTAGTCCAAAAACGTTAGCCGAGTGACTACAACGCACCACCACCGTATTATTCCATTTACTCTTCATTACCACCTGTAAGCCACGTGCTTCGAGAACCTTTACATACTCACGTGAAACGGGCAAATCGGTAGAGTCGATAACTATATGCTGACGTTTACGGCGCTCAATGGCTTTTTGCGAAAGGAATGCTTCGGGATGGTGAAGCGAGAAAGCCGTTCCCTTCTTATCCATTAACGTCAAGCGATAAAGGTAACATTTTCCATCAGGGAAGGGAACCTTCCCGTCAGCCGAGGATGACATGGCAAATGCCGGCAACAAGCATAACACGACCAGCAATACCGTCTTCAAATAACTCATTGTATGTTCTTTCTCATTAGTCATGCAAAAATACGACATAAATTTGACAATCACGAAATAATTTGGTAATTTTGCAGCATGGATAATAAACAAGCCACTTTGGAAAGAGGAACAAAGCCCGTAGGCAAGTTACTCGTTCAGTACGCTATACCTGCCATGATAGCGATGACAGCCTCATCTCTATATAATATGGTTGACTCCATTTTCATCGGACAAGGTGTAGGCCCTATGGCTATTTCCGGCTTGGCAATCACCTTTCCCTTTATGAATCTCAGCGGAGCCTTTGGAGCGGCCATCGGTGTGGGAGCCTCCACATTCATCAGTGTAAAACTAGGGCAAAAAGACTATGCCACGGCAGAGAACATATTGGGCAACACGGTAATCCTTAACATCATAACAGGTTTGTCTTTCACCATTATCTGCCTGCTATTTCTTGATCCTATTCTCAGATTCTTCGGAGCCAGTGACAGCACCATTCCTTATGCTCACGACTACATGTCTGTCATTCTGTTGGGAAATGTCGTGACACACCTGTATTTTGGTATGAATGCGATATTAAGAGCTGCCGGTAATCCAAAGCAGGCCATGTATGCTACCATTTTCACCGTGATACTCAACGCCATCCTCGCCCCTATCTTCATCTGGCCTTTACACTTGGGCATCAAAGGAGCTGCTTATGCTACGGTGCTTGCACAATTACTTGCTCTCCTTTGGCAATTTAAAATATTCAGCAATAAGAAAGAATTACTCCACTTCAAGCGGGGCATCTATCGACTCAAGGCAACTCTCGTTCACAACATTATCGGTATAGGTATCTCACCCTTTGCCATGAACGCTACTTCATGCGTGGTCATCATTTTCATCAACAATCAACTGGTCCGCTATGGAGGCGATATGGCCGTAGGCGCCTTTGGCATAGCAAATAAGATATCTTTCATCTTCCTGATGTTTGTCATGGGTCTAAATCAAGGTATGCAACCGATTGCCGGCTACAACTATGGTGCCCAACAACTGGACAGAATGCTACGTGTAGTGAAACTGACCATTATCGGAGCGACCGGCATCATGGTTTCAGGATGGATTATTGCCGTTTTTGCCCCCTACTATTGTATCCGGTTATTCACTTCTGACGCCACACTCATCAGATTGGGCATCAACGGACTGCGCATCATCACCATGATGTTCCCCATCGTAGGCTATCAGATGGTGGTTACAAATTTCTTCCAGTGCATCGGAAAAGTAAAAATCAGTATCTTTCTATCCCTTTCCCGGCAACTGCTATTCTTATTGCCCCTACTTGCCATACTACCTTTGTTTTTCAAACTCAACGGAGTATGGGCATCATTGCCGATAGCCGACCTGACCGCTTCGATGGTGACGGCTTGGATCATGATTGTATATATGAGAAAATTCCAAAAACAACATAACGAGAACATCAATGGAAAACAAGCAAAAAATAATCATTAATGTAGGTCGGCAAATCGGTAGTGGCGGACTGGTGATTGCCAAGATGCTAGCGCAGGAATTTGGATGCAAGATATACGACAAGCAACTACTTAATCTTGCGGCAAAGGAAAGTGGCTTCTCGGAAAAGTTCTTTGAGCAAAACGATGAGCAGAAGGGATTCTTTAAATCACTCTTCCATGATCATCTGCCATTTGTCAGCGATGCCAATTTCTATGGCAATGAGTTCTCTCAGGAAAGTCTATACAAATTCCAGAGCGACGCTATCCACAAAGCCGCCGACAATGGTAGTTGCGTGTTTGTGGGCCGTACGGCCGACTACGTACTCCGTGATTATAAGAATACGGTTAGCGTATTCATCACGGCCAACCCAGAAGAACGTACAGAGCGCGTTGCCCAGCGCCGCGGCACAACACTCGATGTAGCCCGTAAATACATTACGGCTAAGGAGAGCCAGCGCTCATCATATTACAACTTCTACACTGGCAAGAAATGGGGCGACGCCAATTCTTACGACCTCTGCGTCAACTCATCCGTACTAGGCATAGAGGAAACAGAAGCGTTTATCGCCGGATTTATCAGAAAGAGATTCCATTTGGTCGGTCAACTGCCCCTTTCCTTAATATAAAGAGCCACTTTACGTGACAGGAAGGGCCACTCTTTACCCTATAGAAAAAAATGCAACCAAGAAGCATTCATATAACCAGTTAGTATCCGGCAGGACACAAGAAAAATGAAAAAAATAGGAATTATCAGTGACACACACGGCTATTGGGACGACAAATACATACAATATTTCGATAGCTGTGACGAGATATGGCACGCAGGCGACATCGGCACCACGGAGCTGGCCGAACGTTTTGAAGCTATGAAACCCCAATTTCGTGCCGTCTATGGCAATTGCGACGGAGGAGACTTGCGGCTCATGTATCCGGAGACTTTGCGTTTTAAATGTGAAGATGTAGACGTTTTAATGAAACACATCGGCGGTTATCCTGGAAATTACGACCATTCCGTACGTAGTACGATCTATGCCTCGCCACCGAATCTCTTCGTTTGCGGGCACTCTCACATACTGAAGATAAAGTTCGACCGTACGCTTAATCTGCTCCATATTAATCCCGGCGCAGCAGGGCAAATGGGATGGCACAAGGAAAGAACTTTAATAAGATTGACCATAGAAGGCAATAAATTCACTGATTGCGAAGTTATCACTATAGGTGAACACCGAAACCGGCTATAAATCTATCCGAAACCAATATGACGAGATCAAAGGCAATTGTTATCTGGAGCGCCATTGAAGGGATTCTGCTTTTGGCCTTTATACTGCTATGCCTATCAAATGCCATAGACCTGACCGTCTTCATCATCTGCCTTATCGGCCTCGGTGTGGTATCTGCATTCAACATCCTACATGTCTTACGTAGCTTTCGGCTGGACGATGACACACAAGTTTAAACGAATTAACATTAAAAACATGATTATATGAAAACGTATTTGGTAACAGGAGCAGCCGGATTTATCGGTTCAAACTTCATTAAGTATCTGCTTTACAAGAAGTATGCTAACGACGACATCAAGATTATCATTCTCGATGCATTGACATACGCGGGAAATCTCGGAACCATCAAAGACGATATAGACAACAAACGTTGCTTCTTCGTGAAGGGTGATATACGTGACAGAGAACTAGCTGACAAGTTGTTTGCAAAGAACGACATCGACTATGTGGTAAACTTTGCGGCCGAAAGTCATGTTGACCGTTCCATAGAAGACCCACAATTATTCCTCAGCGTCAACATCCTTGGCACACAGAACCTGCTTGATGCAGCCCGTCGTGCTTGGGTGACAGGAAAAGACGAGCAAGGCTATCCCACATGGAAACCCGGCAAGCGTTACCATCAAGTAAGCACCGACGAAGTGTATGGCTCTCTTGGAGCTACGGGCTACTTTATGGAGACCACACCCCTCTGCCCTCATAGTCCATACAGCGCTTCCAAAACGAGCGCCGATATGTTCGTGAAAGCCTATCACGACACCTATCACATGCCTGTCACCATTACGCGTTGTTCCAACAACTATGGCCCATATCATTTCCCCGAGAAACTCATCCCGCTTATCATCAACAATATTCTCGAAGGCAAACAACTCCCAGTTTATGGAAAGGGAGATAATGTACGCGACTGGTTATACGTGGATGACCATTGCAAAGCCATAGATATGGTTGTTCGTGATGGCCGTGACGGGGAAGTTTATAATGTAGGGGGCCACAATGAAATGAAGAACATCGACATTGTCAGGCTGACCATCAAGACCATCCACGATATGATGGCTGAGCACAAAGATTTACGTATGATACTCAGAAAGCAAGTAAAAGATGCCAACGGGGAAATCGCCATCGACTGGATAAATGAAGATTTGATTACTTTCGTGGCCGATCGCCTGGGGCATGATGCCCGCTACGGCATCGATCCCACTAAGATAAAGGACGAACTCGGCTGGTATCCGGAAACCAAATTTTCCGACGGCATCGTGAAGACCATCAAATGGAACCTCGAGAACCGGCAATGGATTGCCGAAGTTACCAGCGGTGACTATCAGAAATATTACGAACAGATGTATGGCAACCGATAATCCCTCGGTACCTGCACCATCTATATATAAGATAAAATGAAGAAAATATTGCTTTTAGGCTCAGGCGAACTGGGCAAGGAATTTGTAATTGCCGCCAAGCGCGCCGGCCTATACGTCATTGCCTGTGATCGTTATGACAATGCACCGGCCATGCAAGTTGCTGACGAGCGGGAGATTTTCTCTATGCTCGATGGTGACGCACTCGATACCGTAGTAAAGAGACACCAACCCGACATCATTGTACCGGAGATTGAAGCCATCCGTACAGAGCGTCTTTTCGATTACGAAAAACAAAGCATACAGGTGGTGCCCAGCGCCCGTGCGGTCAACTATACCATGAACCGCCGCGCCATTCGCGATCTAGCATCGAAAGAATTAGGGCTGCGTACGGCCAAATATTTTTATGCCAAGACCTTCGACGAGTTTAAAAGGGCAGCTGACGAGATCGGATTCCCATGCGTAGTAAAGCCATTGATGAGTTCCAGTGGTCATGGCCAAAGCTATGTACACAACGATGATGAGCTGGCTGAAGCTTTTCGTAATGCAATGGAAGGTAGCCGTGGCGACGTAAAAGAAGTCATCATCGAAGAATTTATAGATTTTGATAGTGAGTTCACTTTGCTCACCATTACCCAGAAAAATGACACAACCCTATTTTGTCCGCCTATCGGCCACGTACAGAAAAGCGGAGATTACCGTGAAAGCTGGCAACCGTATCAAATCAGCAAAGAGGCTCTGAAACAGGCACAACACATGGCTGGTGAGGTAACCAAGGCGCTGACGGGATATGGTATTTGGGGCGTAGAGTTCTTCCTGACCAAGCAAGGCGAAGTCGTCTTCAGTGAGTTGAGTCCACGTCCACACGACACGGGAATGGTCACACTGGGACATACCACGAACCTTAGTGAGTTTGAGCTCCATCTACGTGCCATTTTAGGCTTACCGATAGCCGAGATAAAACTTGAGCATTATGGTTGTTCAGCCGTTGTCTTGGCAAAAGAGGATGCAGATCATGCGCCGGAATACAATCTCACAGAAGCCTTAAAAGAAAAGGACACACGCGTGCGCATTTTCGGGAAGCCCGACCAACACGTCAACCGACGTATGGGAGTAGTGCTCTGCTATGGTGAGACGGGATGCGATCTAAATGCCCTGCGCGACAAGTGTAAAAGGCTGGCCGCCACAATCATCAAATAACAAATGAGATGATACGTACCCTGCAATCGCTCCGCTTTTTATTTATAGGAATGATATTCCTGTCGCATTTCTCTTACGGCAGCATTCCTGCTTTTGATTTCGGAGGCGATTGCGGGGTTGCTTTTTTCTTTATCCTCAGTGGATTCAACATCTCATGCGGATACGGAGAACGCTTACTTAATCACGAAGTTCCCTTTCGTACGTATTTTTTAAAACGTATCATTAAATTATATCCACTCCACTTGCTTTGTCTGCTGGCATTCCTCACCATCTGTATCCTACGACAAAAGGATTTTGATGTTTTACCCATACTCTTAAATGTATTATTGTTACAGAGCTGGATTCCTCTTTCTGAATATTATTTTTCAGCTAATGGTGTGTCATGGTTCCTGTCTGACATCGTTTTTTGTTATCTACTTTTTCCCTTTCTCTATGCTATTGTCAGTAGGAGTTCGTGGAAGAAACTCACGTATAGTTGTATGGCCATCACTATAATTTATGCCTTCTTTACATATTTGATACCTAGCGACAAAGCCCGAGCTTTTGTCTATATATTTCCATTGACGCGTACTCTCGACTTCTCATTAGGCGTCATCACATTCAAGATTTACCAACAACTACGCACCATAAAGCTATCCGGTAGCACAACACTTATCCAGCTTTCCCCTTTTGTTCTGCTTATCCTGAATTGGTTCCTATACCAGCAAGTAGACATTCGCATACGTCTAGCCTGTCTGTTCTGGCTGAACGGCATACTCTTTGTACTCATCTTTGCTTTATACGACCAACAAGGAGGTTCTGTCATCCGCTTTTTGCATAGCAGGATACTACAAGAACTCGGCAGGATAAGTTTTATCCTGTTTCTCATACATCCATTGACAATATATGCCGGCATACGTTCATCCGTACATTTAGGCATTTCTATGAACTATGGTACAGCCCTTGCAATCACATTTATACTAACGGTTATTACCGCCTGGCTTATCGAACACTACCTGCAGGAACCAGTTACTCATTGGTTGCAAACAAAAATTTCAGGCTCATAATGTACGTTTATCCATAAAATCACGTTATCATAGTATGAAAACTACAGAAGGAAAAATCATCGACCTGCCAAAAATTGTTGACCCACGTGGCAATCTTACCGTTGCCGAGCAGGCGAACGGCATGCCATTTGAAGTGGAACGTGTCTATTGGGTATACGATGTGCCGGCAGGAGAAAGCCGTGGCGGTCATGCTCATAAGCAATGCCGTGAGTTGATCATACCCGTTAGCGGGTCTTTCTCCGTCACGCTCGACAACGGGCACGTCCAACAGACATTTGTACTGAACCATCCCTACCAAGGCTTACTGGTTGAAACAGGCATCTGGCGCACACTGGACGACTTCTCTTCCGGTTCCGTCTGCCTCGTCCTTGCTGAATACGCATACGACGAAGACGACTACATCCGTGATTATCGTCAATATCTGGAATACATCAAATAAAACATGTTTGAAATCAAAAGATACACCCCACAAGACAAAGAAGCATGGAATCTATACGTGAAAAAAGCACGTAACGCTACCTTTCTTTTTCTTCGCGATTATATGGACTATCATAAAGACCGTTTCAACGACTTTTCTCTTCTCTTCTTTAAGAATAGTAAACTACATTCTCTCTTACCTGCCCACCAAGTGGACAAGACCCTATACTCGCATTTCGGGCTTACCTATGGCGGGCTCATCGTCGACATCAACGTGACGATTGCCGATACGTGCCAATTGTTCGCGGATCTCAACGATTATCTCCGGGAGCAGGGATTCATAAAGGTTGTCTACCGGCCGATTCCTTGGATTTACCACCTGCACCCAGCCGAAGAAGATCTATACGCCATCTTTTGGAAATGTCATGCACGCTTGCTTGTACGCAATATCGGAACGGTCATCTTTATGCAACAACACCTGAGATGGCGGAAAGACCATCTTCGTCGGTTAAAGAAATCCCATGAAAACGGAGTTACTGTTATCCGAGATGCCAATATCACGGAATTCTGGGGAGTGCTGGAAAACAATCTTGAGGAACGATTCCATGCAAAACCCGTTCATACACTTAATGAGATGCTCTTGCTAAAAGAAAAGTTCCCGAAACAAATCATCCAATATAACGCCTATAAAGACGAACATATCATAGGAGGCCTGACTTTTTACATCACGCAGCAGGTTATCCACGGGCAATACAGTTCGACCAATAGCGAAGGCAAGGAGTATGGAGCCATGGAGGCCATCTACGAGCAAATTATGTATAAAGACTATCCCGGCTACCCTTATCTGGACTTCGGCAGTTCTACAGAAGACAATTGCAGCTTTATCAACGAAGGTTTGATTGCACACAAAGAAGGATATGGCGGACGGGGTGTAGTCTACGATACTTACGAATGGGATTTATAAACAACTATGATAGAGCATCTGAGTTTAAAAAAAGTCACCGCATTGCATGCCGATGAGATTCAGCAGACCATACATGATGTTGTTGATAGCGGACAGTATCTCCAAGGACAGCAGGTGAGAGCATTTGAGGATGCCTACGCCCGATTTATTGGTACACGCCATTGCGTTGGATGCGGCAACGGACTCGACGCACTCACGCTTATCATTCGTGCCTACAAAGAAATGGGCATTATGAGAGAAGGTGATGAAATCATCGTTCCGGCCAACACCTATATTGCCAGCATTCTGGCTATTACAGAAAATAGACTGAAGCCCATACTGGTAGAGCCTCGCCTCGACACGCTGGAGATAAACGATACCCTCATCGAGCAGGCTATCACACCGCATACACGTGCCATCATGATAGTGCATCTCTATGGGCGTTGCGCCTATTCCGAACAAATCGGTGAAATTTGCCAAGTACATCACCTGAAACTTATTGAGGATAACGCACAGGCACAAGGTTGCAAAGTGCTCCTCGGCGGAAAGATTACCATGACCGGTGCTCTGGGAGACGCCTCCGCCCATAGTTTTTATCCCACAAAAAATCTGGGCGCACTGGGAGATGCCGGCGCCGTAACAACCAATGACAACGAACTGGCCGAATGCATTCATGCGTTGGCCAACTATGGCAGCAGCAAGAAATACGTATTCCCATACATTGGAAAAAACAGCCGAATCGACGAGATACAAGCCGCCGTACTGAATGTAAAACTGAAATATCTGGAAAAAGAAAACGATCGGCGCCGACAGATTGCCTGCTATTATGAACAACACATTCTACGCGAGGACATTTTTATCCCTTCGCGAACCTGTACCGACAAGCGCCAGAACGTATACCACCTATTCCCCATTCTCTGCTCTTTCAGAAACCTTTTACAACCCTGTCTTACCAGACAAGGCATACAGACCGTGATACACTACCCCATTCCACCTCACAAACAAGCATGCTATGCCGAATGGAACGCCCTCTCGTTCCCTATCACAGAACAAATACACCGTGAGGAACTAAGCCTGCCATGCAATCCGGCACTCACAGACGAGGAAATCGGAATCATTGTCCATGCTATTCAACATTTCAGAATATAGAATTTCCCGTCAATACAACCAAAGACTTACACAATGAAAAAAAATTGCAGGCAATGGCACATACCTCCCTACCGCCATACCCTTCCGAACCAACGACCGGGCTGGCTTTGACTATGGCGTGAAACACAAACACCAACCATTAACCCACATTGAGCAAGCGATAAAGTCCGTTTTAAAAAATAAAGTTAATAGAATGTATTAAATTGTACCTATTCAATAGACTTTCCCCCTGTTTGATGTCCGAATTACGTTAAAAGATTCAAATATGGAACTCGATTTCTAAAAACACCGAGAATGTAGTGCACCTGGCGATTTTGTGGATACGCCGATTGTTAGTAATTTTGCCGTCATGTTCATAACCCATATAAAGAAGTGGCGCAATCGGAAAGACGGCTTGGACGAC
>OCVT010000761.1_pt1 | contig 13443 bp, 10 predicted proteins | sample 1539111 | NCBI WGS metagenome assembly OCVT01 (sample SAMEA3991482, study PRJEB22521) | metagenome | biome: anthropogenic terrestrial biome; feature: sewage plant; material: raw primary sludge | place: Sweden | collected 2012-09-26 | reverse complement strand
TATACTAGTAACGTAAATACTAGTTAGTAGATGATAGTTGATTTTTATTCCAACACTTTCATAAAGCAATCCTCAATCCTCTCAGCGCTAATGTTCACTGCACCTTACATGATGGCGTTTGGTTATATTTCAATCCTTTTCAGCGACGTGTCCCGAAACACGAAAAAGTACATTTTGCCAAAACTTGAACTAGTTAAAATGAAAAACTAACAAAATCTCCAGTGATTTCGATTCATTAACCTTAGGGATCGACACCGCCAATTCTGCATCAGGTGACCCAAACTAGAATAAGATAAACAGTGGAGTACACTCATTGTAAAGGAAAACCATGATCAAATCTACAATTGCTCTACCCTCTTTCTTCATTGTTTTAATTTTGGCGTTGGTCAATTCAGTGGCTGCATCTTCCAGTTATGCACCAGTTGCTATCAGTTTACCAGCATTCAGCAAAGAATGCCTGTACTACGATATGGTTACTGAGGATGATTCCCTGGCTGTGGGTTACCAAGTTCTAACCGGTGGTAATTTTGAGATTGATTTTGATATTACTGCTCCTGATGGATCTGTGATTACTAGTGAGAAACAAAAGAAGTACTCAGACTTTTTATTAAAATCGTTTGGAGTGGGGAAGTATACCTTTTGTTTTTCCAATAACTATGGTACAGCGTTGAAAAAGGTAGAAATTACACTAGAAAAGGAAAAAACTTTGACTGACGAGCATGAAGCTGATGTCAATAACGATGACATTATTGCCAATAACGCCGTGGAGGAAATAGATAGAAACTTGAACAAAATCACGAAGACTTTGAACTATTTGAGAGCCAGAGAATGGAGAAACATGTCTACCGTCAATTCCACCGAATCAAGGTTGACTTGGTTATCTATATTGATTATCATTATCATTGCCGTTATAAGTATTGCCCAAGTTCTACTTATTCAATTCCTCTTCACTGGTCGTCAAAAAAATTACGTTTAAGAACTTTTCAATCTACGAAAAATATATGTCCGCAATATAGAACACAATTAGGTTTATATTCGACGTGATTTTTTTTTCTTCCTTAGCCCTATGTATATTTACTGTATAGGATAAATGAAATACCAAAAATAAAAAAGTATAAAACGAAAGAATATAACCCTCGTTTATATCTGGTCATTTGTCTTGCTCATTTGTTAGCATTTAAACTTGCTAATACGAAACTCAATGTAAAGAATACTTTAAAACCCATGTATTCTGTACCCAATAACCCATCAATAAGCAGTTTCTTCAAGTCTACATCTTTCAAAACAATTACAGATTTGATATTTTTCAAATTAATGCGAATCCATCCCTTGTACCGCAACCATTCACAAAGAAGCATGCTTGTAATACCGACATACATAAACAAAATTGATATCTTAGCCACCGTAACCCCTAAAACAACACCGAATAATGATCCTAAAAACATCTGCTTGTGACTACTTATTTTGTTCCTCCTTTCCTCGGTAATTGCCGTACTGTTGCCCACATTTGGTTCCAAGGGACCCTCTTGTTTGACAGCTGCCCCTAAAGAATCATTGAATATCAACTTAGAAGGCTGGCGATTCATCAAGTAAAAGCCACCAGCAACTATGCCAGCACCGCCTAACCCTACAGAGCGAGTTAAGGGCTTTCCTAATTTATTGGCGACATTAAACCTCCATAAGGGGACGTTCTTGAACATGCGCTTCCCAACGTTCAAATTACGAAACACCAACCGTTGCATATTAAAAGCCAAAGTCATTTTACACCTATTATTTTAAGTTCTTCCTTCTTGCCCCTCTAGCGTTATGCTGTTGTATGTATAATAAGATGCCTTGTTTAACCAATTTCAACAACCCCTGGGTTTTCTAGCACTTGTTGGAAAACTTAAATATGAAATGACGGATTTGTAAAATTTTCACGACACAACAGCTTCACTTCTAATAATGTATAAAATATAATTTATGTGTGAACATAGATGGTTACAATTTTACATAGGTAAATATGATCTCTTATTCGAAGGAAGAAGCCCTCCAACTCTTTCATTCTGATTTAGGTCGGAGTTCGTGCGCTTGTTTGCGTCTTCTAGCACCTTCCCTGGCCCAAAACTCGTCTCTATAAATCTCCCATCCTTCTCTAATCTCTGCACTAAATGCTCTGGGGTTGAGGACTAATTTCACATCCACAGCTCCGATCCTCGGTTGGGATTGTATCGTGACACTTTTCCAAAATTTCACAATGGCATTATCGTCTTTAAGCCACAGAAATTTTTTCAAACAATAAATATTACAATAAGCAATTGTTCGACTCACAAATCTTACTGAATCTGTGTATTTCTCGTCCCACGTAGACTGTACTTTAACTAGCTTCACATTAAACTGCCTAATCCCTTTATTAGTAGAGGTAAAAAATCTTCTTGGAATGACGATAGTTCTTCTATATTGTCCACTGATATGAAAAAGAACTACAGTAATGGAAATAAAAGAAAGAGTGAATTGCAAAATAACCCTATGGAAGCCCTTCACATAATCTGAAGTGAAATAAAGTTCGTAGAAGGTAAATGCGCCTACACCGGCCATAGACGCTAAGAACAAAGTGAATTGCCACTTCAGTATCTTCTGTTCGTGAGCTTGGTGTCTTAAATCATCCTCCAGTATCAACAAATTCCTGAAAATCATCGATGCTGGAGAGATATTACTGGAGTTCCGTATATTCTTCGCACTAGATGTCTTGCTAGTAGAACGCCTGCGAGGCCCGGACACTATACTGGCACTATCATCCTGGGCATGGTTCCCCACATCGCCTATGCTCTCTGGCTCCATGACCTCCTTTATTTAGCTTTCCACTATCTTTCTTCCTTTGTGTGTATAATCAATAGATTTTCGCTAAATTTCGCATCTTCCCTTTTAAGAATAATTAGTATTTAATTTTACTTTGACTTTATTGTTGAGTGAAGAAACAAAGCAAATATACGTTAGGAAAAAGACACGAACAGAGAAGACCGATCTTGATGCTACCCTATATGGACCAAGTACTAAGGGCATTTTATCAGAGCACCCATTGGAGTACGCAAAATAGCTACGAGGATATAACGGCCACATCGAGAACATTATTAGATTTCCGAATTCCCTCAGCAATACACCTGCAAATTTCCAACAAATCTACTCCCAATACATTCAATTCTTTAGATTTTTCTACGAGGTCCAGGATAAATGGTTCTCTGAGTTATTTATACTCCGATGCACAGCAATTGGAGAATTTCATGCGCAACTCTACTGATATCCCATTACAAGATGCCACCGAAACATACAGACAATTGCAACCAAACCTCAATTTCAGTGTTAGTAGTGGGAATACGTTGAGTAGTGACAACACCACAGTCGACAATGACAAGAAATTACTACATGACTCGAAATTTGTTAAAAAATCCCTTTATTATGGTAGAATGTACTATCCCAGCTCTGATTTAGAAGCAATGATAATAAAACGACTAAATCCACAAACCCAATTTATGCTTAAGGGTGTCAGTAGTTTCAAAGAAAGCTTAAACGTTTTAACGTGCTATTTTCAAAGAGATTCTCACCGCAATTTACAGGAGTGGATATTTTCCACCAGTGATCTATTATGTGGTTATAGAGTATTACACAATTTCCTTACCACGCCTTCCAAGTTTAACACCTCACTGTACAATAATTCTTCGTTGTCGCTTGGTGCTGAATTTTGGTTAGGGTTAGTAAGTTTAAGCCCCGGTTGTTCGACAACTTTAAGATATTACACACATTCTACAAACACAGGACGACCACTAACTTTGACATTATCTTGGAATCCATTATTCGGCCATATATCCTCCACATATTCGGCCAAGACAGGGACAAATTCTACTTTTTGCGCGAAGTATGATTTTAATCTTTATTCGATTGAATCAAATCTTTCATTTGGGTGCGAATTTTGGCAAAAAAAGCATCATTTGCTTGAAACCAATAAAAACAATAATGATAAATTAGAACCAATCTCTGACGAATTGGTTGATATAAATTCAAACAGCAGAGCGACTAAACTACTGCACGAAAACGTACCGGATCTGAATTTAGCTGTTAACGATATTCCTTCTACACTAGATATACCTGTTCACAAACAAAAGCTATTAAATGATTTAACTTATGCATTCTCGTCGTCATTAAGAAAAATCGATGAAGAAAGGTCTACCATCGAAAAATTTGATAACAAAATAAATAGTTCCATTTTTACCAGTGTTTGGAAATTAAGCACGTCATTACGTGACAAGACTTTAAAACTATTATGGGAAGGCAAATGGAGGGGATTTTTAATATCTGCCGGGACAGAGCTGGTATTCACTAGAGGCTTTCAAGAAAGTTTATCCGATGATGAAAAGAATGATAATGCAATATCTATATCAGCAACTGATACAGAAAACGGCAATATACCAGTTTTCCCGACAAAGTTTGGCATACAATTCCAGTACTCCACATGATGAGTAATGTGAAATAAAATAAAGGTTTTAATATACAGGTTAAAAAATAAGTAATACAATGTGTATAATCATAATGGCGTTAAAGCAGAATAAAGTAACCGAACACCTTATCTTTTGTGTCTTCTGCTTCTCATGGCGTGCTCCCACTCATTTAGTTCGAACCGCAAACTTTCGCTCAAAGCTTCATCATCGTATCCATCCAATTGGTACCACAGATTATAGCCAGACAATCTAGTACCAATTTGCAGAATTTTTTCCATTTCTTTAACAACTTCTTCCATTGGAGAAACGCTATTTCGGATGATTTGGTTAAATCTTTTGTGAATTCCCGATAACTTCATTGTCATTGGGGTGTAGAGAGGGGTAGGGCAATCGGCTTCAAAAAGAGGATTAAAGCTGACTTCCTTCTCCACATCAGAGCCTGGCTTGGCATCTTCCTTGTTTAGTTTTTGGTCGGCTTTCAGTTTAGCTTTTATTTTCTTGGTTTTGAACTTCTCAATTTCTTTAGAATTGTGTATAACAATCCAAGATATTATAATCTCACCCGTATCCTCCAAAAATTCTACTATTGATTTCTTAGGCAGGTAATACCTCGAATGGGTGAATTCTAAATACTCCAGGATGATCTCCGCACCTTGAACGTATTTCTGTTGGAACGCGGTCAATTGCATATCTTTATCTTCCTTTATTGCGTTCTTTCTTCTTTTCCTTTTCGGTACCACTTGATTATCTTCTTTCTTTTGTGTATCCTCTGCTTTGACACCCTTTTCCTTCACATCTTCTTCTTCTTTCTTGACATCTACTTGAGTTGATTCGGCAGTTGTCTTTGCCTCTTTAAACTGTTGCTTCTCTGCATTCTCGTCATCAGCTTTTTTTGGTTCAGGTTCCGTGGCAGCGGTTTTGGAACTTTTCACCAAGGTTATCGAGTTTAACCGGTGATCTTCGGCTACGTCTTTAGCTTTAGAGGGAGGTGCAGGTCGCGTTGTTGTGACAGATGGACGCTTATTAATTGGGTTCTCCTCTAGTGACCTTTTTTTGGCAATTTCAATAAACTTTTTAAATTCCTCCAGTTGACTATTATTGGCAAGACCCTTTGCGACGGTCTCCATTAAAGTGTTTAGTTTTGGATCTTCTTGTGCCATCAAATTCAAATTCATTATCATTCTTGGGTCATGCATGGAGGAAGAAGGTGAACCCTGTTTATTTTTATTTTGTTCCTTTAGTTTTTTCATTTCTTCCTTTCTTTTTAGCTTCAGCGCCTCCTGTTCCAACTTCTGCTTGGCTTTATTTTCCTTCTGCAATTGAAGTTTTTGTTCCTTGGCTATTTTCTTTTGCATCTGCTGCCTTTTCCTCTCCTCCATCCTCAATCTTTTGGCCTCTGCATCGTTCTTTCGTTTCAGTTCCTTTTCCTTTTTCTTCAACTCTTGCTCATCTTGCCATTTCTGTTCGATTTTGTCATTCTTCAGTATGAAAAGTCTAACTTTGAACGTGTGAGGACCTCCACTCATTACACAATCGCACATTTTCTGCATCTTATCTCGAATCAAAGGAATCGTTCCAGATGTCGGACTCTCCGTCGCTGCTGGGGTAGATTCACTAACAATTTTCTTAGGTCTTCGCCAATACAGTTCAAACATCTCACCCTGAACCCAGGTTCTTCTGGAACTGACCAGAGAGTCGTAAAGCACCCCAGAATTTTTAATTGATTGCGGATGGGTAAGCGAAGAGTTATAGTTGGGCAGCTCCACACTAGCAGGCAGCCCCGCGACTATTTCGAAGGGCCTATTGGTGGCCAGCTTCGCTCTTGAAGCATACTCGTCATAGTCATTACCTACTTCATCGTATGCATCATCGCTTTCCTCATCGTCGTCATCATCATCATCGTCACGACCACGCTTGCCCCTTCTTGATCTCGTTCTAGTTCTGGAAGCAGGCTTCTGCTCTATAGAGGATTCTTTGGACCTGGTTCTCAAGACAGCAGGCATTCTTACTTGGCTACGGCGAGCGTTACTTCCAAATCGCATGCATATGCCTTTATGTATACTACTTCTGCACTATAATAACGATTTGGAAAAAACTAAATCATCTAACACGATTGATTGAGCACAGTATTAATGGATATTTTAGACTATATATTTATAAAAGGATATTTATCGTACTTAAAAAGGTCCGGTCGAAGGCAGAGACGTGGCACTGGCGATTAATTGGTGGCTTGTTTCAAGGCTTGCTTGATGTCTTCCAAAAGATCGTCAGTGTCTTCAATACCGACAGAGATTCTAACCAAGTCGTCAAAAACACCAGAGGCCTCTCTGGCCTCCTTTGGGATACCACCGTGGGTCATCACAGCGGGCACTTCCAATAGAGATTCGATACCACCAAGGGATTCGGCCAATGTGAACAGTCTTGTGGAGGAGGCGAACTTGGAAGCAGCTTCAGCACCACCCTTGATTCTGAAGGAGATCATACCACCACCAAGGGCATCACGGTGTTGCTTTAACACTACGTCGTAGTTAGGGTGTGTCTTCAAACCTGGGTAGTTGACTGCGACGACGTTTTCCTTGTCTGCTGCCAAGAATTCAGCGATTTTGTTGGCGCTGAGGGCAGCTTGTCTGACACGTAGATGCAAAGTCTTCAAACCTCTGTGAGTCAACCAAGCATCGAAAGGAGATGGGATAGCACCAATGGCGTTTTGTAAGAACTGCAGACGCTCGTACAATGGCTTGTTATTAGTGGCCAGGACACCGAGCACAACGTCTGAGTGACCGTTGATGTACTTTGTAGCGGAGTGGACAACGATGTCTGCACCGAAGTTCAATGGATTGGAGATATATGGGGACAAGAAGGTGTTGTCGACAACCAAGATCACGTCTTGGCCGGCAGCGTGCTTCTTGATAAGGTCTGCCACCTTTTGGATGTCGGTGACCTTCAAAGTTGGGTTGGTTGGGGTTTCGATCCAGACCAATTTGGTGTTTTCCTTTATCAATTGAGGTAGATCGTTCAACAAATCGTTAGTGAAGGAGGTTTCCACACCGTGAGCGTTGGCGACTTTGGTGAAGTATCTGTGGGTACCACCGTACACATCACCGATAGAGACCGCATGGGAGCCCTGAGGAAGCGATTGCAAGATTGTGGCGGTGGTGGCAGAACCAGAGGAGAAAGCCAACCCGTATTGAGCGTTCTCTAAAGCGGCAACTGCTCTTTCCAAGTTTTCTCTGTTAGGATTTTGAGATCTGGAGTATTCGTAAGTACCGATAGGGTTAGCTGGAGAAGATTGTTTGAAAGTGGTGGACAAAGAAATGGGTTCGATCACGGAACCGTGAACGTCCACATGTTCACCGGCATGAATGGCCTTGGTAGCAAATTTATCAGATTCTTGTAGAGTCATATTTTTTTTGGTTTTGTCTTGTGTGTATATGTATAAGGTGCAAATGTCTATGTGTATAGGCCTCAATTGTACTTTCAAAATTCAATCTGGCACGGCACAAGTTCCATCTACCTGGCATCTTATGCTTTAAATAACTGAAATATTTTTTTCTTTTCTTTTCCTCGAGGATTTTTATGGAAAAAAAAGTGTGGCGCCACAACTGGCTGAGATCACGTGAATGGCTAATTATTAGTAATGAAGGGTGGAATTACATAGCGTTACAACATATTTAAGAATAACAAAAAGAAGTGGTATGGGGTCCAGTGTGGCGGTCACTGGGCCCACTGGTGGAAGTCGTCGTTGATTTCGGAGTCTCTAAGCGGGTTCAACTCAGGAGCACCCGGGAAGGAGTGGAAATATTTGCGCAGGCCTTCGAGGTCGCTAATCTCGTTATTGAGCCTCATTCGGTCCACAATGACTTCGAGTTTGTCCACCGGGTTGGCTCTGTAGCGGTACTCGATGCTTTCGCAAGCGAGGTCCTCTGCCACGGGCTCGCCGGGATAGCGCAGCTGTGCTGCGCTGGCGTAGCCCGTGATACAGCTCAGCGTCTTGTTATCAAGTTTGATGGGGACGTGGTAATTGACATCTGGGATGACTATATCCATATCGCGGCGCTCCTTGTTGATATCGTACCAGGTCTGCGTGGTTCTGTTCAGCAGCCTGGCTCGCAGGTCGGTGACCTTCTTGTGGAAGTCCTGGTGAATGAATGTCCTGGTAGCGATTGTTTCTGTGTTGATGCATGAAAGCTCGTACTTCTGTCGCTGGTACGCTCGGTGTAGCTTGTAGTCACGGATCGCGGCAATCTTCGAGTAGTAGACCTGCAATTCCGGGTGTGACCCTTCCAGACACATCTGCAGCTCCGTTTGCAACCGCACCAATTGATTGTCATATAGTTTTTGGCGCAATTGCGCGAACTTGTACTCGATGTCGGTGATTTCCTTCAGCGCAGTCATCCTCTGTTCCTCCATTTCGATGGGGGAGGGCATCACCAGCGCAGGCGGTGCTGTATGCTCGTTTTCGTTTTCATTATCCTCCTCGTTGTTTTCCTCCTCATTATCACCTTCGTCCCCTTGCTCGTCCCTGGCGTCGGTGCTCTTCTCCTTGCTGTCAATTGCCTCTTCCAGTTCTTGACTCTTTTCCTCTTCCTTGCTTTCGTCCTCGTTCTCTCCCGGCACTTTCATCTTCTTGGCCTCATCTATCGCCTCTTTCTCATCTTCGTGTGGTCTTTTCAAGCTCTCGGTGGGCGTCTCTTGCTTCACCAGGCTGGATAGCTTGGGAGCGTACTTCAACTCCGGCAGATTGGCCAACGACTTCTCCTCGTCGCTATCCATCTTCTCTGTTCCTGCGTCACTGGATATGCAGTATTCCGATAAATTCAAATTGTGATTCAAATCCGTATTGAAGTCAATGTTGCTCAACACGCTCTCTTGATCAAGGTCCTGTTCTTTCGCTGTGGTCTGTTCACTTTCCTGTGGTGTTTGCTGACTCATCTGCCACGATCGATGCGCCTCCTCTTGCTTCTGTGCTTCCTTCCCTTGTACTTTGCCGTTGCACTGTTATGAGTTTATTATTTCTAAAAATCATTTTATAAGAATAAAATTTCCCAGCACGACTTTGATCACCCGAAAGGGCAAAAACAAGTAAAGAACAAGAAATAAATGCTGAGACTTTACAATGGAAAACGGATAAAGCCTAGAGACAGATCTCACGACAGCAAATAGATGCGTAAGCACACACGGTATGGATGTGTTGAAGCTGGGTTATGAACTGGACCAGCTCTCTGATCTGGTCGAAGAAAGAACAAGGCTAGTGTCGGTGTTGAAGCTCGCTCCGACCTCAAACGATAACGTTACTTTGAAACGGCAATTGGGCTCAATATTGGAGTTATTGCAGAAATGTGCGCCCAATGATGAACTGATATCCCGATACAATACCATACTGGACAAAATTCCTGATACGGCGGTTGACAAGGAGTTGTATAGGTTCCAACAGCAGGTGGCAAGCAATACTGATGAGGTGTCCAAAGAGTCTTTGAAAAAAGTGCGGTTCAAGAATGATGACGAGCTTACGGTCATGTATAAGGATGACGATGAACAAGACGAGGAGTCGCCACTGCCTTCGACGCATACTCCATACAAGGATGAACCATTGAAATCGCAGTTACAGTCACTGTCACAGCCACAGCCACCACAACCCATGGTTTCCAACCAAGAACTATTTATTAACCAGCAACAGCAGTTGTTAGAGCAAGATTCCCACTTGGGCGCACTGTCTCAGTCTATTGGGAGGACTCATGACATTTCGATGGACCTTAATAATGAGATTGTTTCTCAGAATGACTCGCTGCTGGTTGATTTAGAAAACCTGATTGATAATAATGGTAGGAATTTGAACAGGGCCTCTCGGTCCATGCATGGCTTTAACAATTCTAGGTTCAAGGATAACGGCAACTGCGTGATTATTCTTGTGCTGATAGTGGTGCTCCTGTTGCTTCTATTAGTATTATAACATTATATTCTGTTTTTAGGCTCGAATACGAAGTTTGGTTTTGATCTTTTTTTTTTTCTTTTTCTTTCACTTAGTAATAACCTCCTCTTTAATGATTCATCATATATTTGTATCTATATATACTTTATAGCCCAAAAAAAAAAAAAATATGCAAAAGATCAGTAAATACTCATCTATGGCAATTCTGAGGAAAAGACCGCTGGTAAAGACTGAAACTGGGCCAGAATCAGAACTCCTACCGGAGAAAAGAACCAAAATCAAACAAGAAGAGGTTGTCCCTCAACCCGTGGATATCGACTGGGTTAAATCGCTGCCAAATAAGCAGTACTTCGAATGGATTGTGGTTAGGAACGGCAATGTGCCCAACAGATGGGCCACACCATTGGACCCCTCGATCCTTGTCACTCCGGCCTCGACGAAAGTCCCTTACAAGTTTCAAGAAACATACGCTAGAATGCGAGTACTGAGATCTAAGATTCTAGCCCCCGTCGATATAATTGGTGGATCATCCATTCCTGTAACGGTTGCCTCTAAGTGTGGTATCTCGAAAGAGCAGATATCACCGAGGGACTACAGATTACAGGTCCTTCTTGGGGTGATGCTATCATCGCAAACAAAAGATGAAGTTACCGCAATGGCAATGCTTAACATAATGCGGTATTGTATAGACGAACTGCACAGCGAAGAAGGTATGACATTAGAGGCCGTTTTACAAATCAATGAGACCAAATTAGACGAATTGATTCATTCAGTTGGGTTCCACACAAGGAAGGCCAAGTATATTTTGTCAACCTGCAAAATCCTTCAAGATCAGTTTTCGAGTGATGTTCCAGCTACGATTAATGAGCTATTGGGCCTGCCCGGTGTAGGGCCCAAAATGGCTTATCTAACATTACAAAAGGCATGGGGCAAGATTGAAGGTATCTGCGTTGACGTTCACGTGGATAGATTGACCAAGCTTTGGAAATGGGTAGATCCGCAGAAATGCAAGACTCCAGATCAGACAAGAACTCAATTACAAAATTGGCTGCCTAAGGGGCTTTGGACAGAAATAAATGGGTTGCTGGTTGGATTTGGACAAATAATCACTAAATCGAGGAACCTTGGTGACATGTTACAATTCTTGCCACCGGATGATCCCAGAAGCTCCTTAGATTGGGATTTGCAGTCTCAATTGTACAAGGAAATCCAGCAAAATATCATGAGTTATCCAAAGTGGGTGAAATACCTGGAAGGAAAACGTGAACTGAACGTGGAGGCGGAAATCAATGTTAAACACGAGGAGAAAACAGTTGAAGAAACTATGGTCAAACTGGAAAATGATATTTCTGTTAAAGTAGAGGACTAACTGTGGTAAAAAAAAAAAAAAGAAAAGAAAAGAAAGCAGGCCTAGTTGTTAATATGTATACTTTTTATTCATTCAAGTGTACATATGTGTATGTATGTATATATTTGAACTAGTATCAATTTTTTAAAAGTTCTTGACATTCTGCCAAACTTTTCTTAGCGAAGTATTTTACATCAACATCTTCGTCTTGACACAGCGTTTGCAATGAGGGTAAAATTGTGTTCTTAATTAATGCATCATATTTGGCCTCGTCCTTAATTAAAACCTTCACTATCACAGCGTAGGATTTGGCCACATTAAATCTAATATTTGGAACACCGTCATCAGCCAAGTGAGAAATGAATGGTAATAGTTGCTCAGTAACGACATCTAACGATACCACGGGCACCAAAGTGGTTAGGGCAGAGAGTATTGTGAATCTCGAGACAAAATTCTCCAGCAATTGTAGATCAAATTTGAGCAGTCTTGAAATAATTTCATCACGACACCAATCAGAGCCAAATATTTCCGTTAACCTTTTTAAATTATTCACTGCGGCTTCTCTGATAGAATAAACAGTATCCCACAACCATGAAAGACATAAATCGCTTAACTGTTGGTCAAAAAATTGCATACCTAATTGTTCTGCCAAGATAGGTATGTATTCAATTATAGCCATTCTAACTCTCCAATTCACGTCCTTGGCTAATTCTGTTATGGCAGGTAACAAAGAGTCTGATAGCAGCTCAATTCCTATTACGTCATTGACAACCTTCAAGCTGGCAATGATATTTAAACGAACGTCAGGGAACTCATCTCTTAGCATATTCAGTAAAATCGGAAGAAAATTGTTAATGACTTGATCTTTATTCAACAGTAATACAATATTTGTAATCTTAGAAGCCAAAGCAGATCTCACTGTTTCACTTTCGTCCATACTCAAATTCTGCACAGCAGGTAAGATCTTATTCAATATAATTGAAGGATCATTTAGGAACTTGGCAAACCCAGAAACTTGTTTAGCCACAGCTTCCCTAACATCTCCCTCGTTGTCCTCACAAAGGTTCAAAAATGGTTGTACTAATTCATCGATATATGCTTGGTTGGAACTGAATTGCGAGGCTAAATCTGAAAATCTATCGGCAGCCATGTAACGTACCCTCCACGCTTCGTCACCAATTAATTTGACAGCAGAGTTCAATAAATCTTGAGTGTGAGACTCATCACCTTTAGCGTTAAAAAATTTCAGGATGGAAATTAAACAATCAACTGCCAGAAACTTGACAGAATCTTGATTATCGTTAATGATTTTCTGGAAAATGTTAGAAATGTAATCCCAATCTTCGTCTGTAGATAATCCCAAATTTTGAGTCAACAGATCGATCAAGATGGGCAGGTTTTTACCGACGGCCCTTTTCACCATTGGAGTATCATCTTGAGCGAGTTGTAAGTATAAAGCCAGGATATTCTTTCTCAATGAATCATCTTTGATTCTAACAATAACAGACTTGAAAAGACCACAAGCAGAAACTTTTGAAGAAAACCAATCTGCAGTAGCTAAATGTTCAATTAAAGGGACGAAGTCACTAAATAATTGTTCTTGAGAAAGTTCTTGGGCCACGTTATTCAGAGAATCTACGGCCTTTTCTCTAACCAAAGTTTCTTCTGCAGATGCCGACCATTTATCTCCAAAA
>OCVT010000755.1_pt1 | contig 13479 bp, 13 predicted proteins | sample 1539111 | NCBI WGS metagenome assembly OCVT01 (sample SAMEA3991482, study PRJEB22521) | metagenome | biome: anthropogenic terrestrial biome; feature: sewage plant; material: raw primary sludge | place: Sweden | collected 2012-09-26 | reverse complement strand
TAATACTTTGTTTAATAGTATTTGAATGTATAAAAATAATATACATTATAAAAACACCTAAAATTATAAAAATACCTAAATAAATAATTCTGTATATAAATGTATTGTAAGAAATATTATTTTCCATATTTTATTGATTAACCTTTACTTGATTTCTACCGTTTTCTTTATATTCTTGCATCTTAAAATTTTTATAATCTAATAGGAAATATTATTTCAAATTCAGCACCTACATAATTTTGACCTTCATATTCATATTTAACATTTGAAACACTTATTTCACCTTGCATACTTGTTTCAATTATTTGTTTACAAATATACAATCCTATGCCTGTTCCTCCACATTTTTCTTTTGTTGTAAAATATGCATTAAAAACTTTATTTATAATGTCAGATGGAATTCCATCTGCGTTATCCTTAATTTTTATAATAATTTTATTTTCATTTTTATCTACAGATATAAAAATATATTTTTTCATAGAATTAGGTTTTTTTATTAACTCTTCCTTAGAATTTTTTAATAGGTTTATTAAAACTTGAAGTAATTCATTTTTGTATCCTAATAATTCTATCTCTTTTATATTTTGTACAATTTCAATATCATTATTTTTAAATTGAGAATTAATTAGTTTAAACGTATCTTTAAAAGCATCTAAAATACTAAATACAACTTTTTCTTTATTTGGATTAAAAAAGTTCTTAAAATCATCAATTGTTTGTGATAAATTATGTACTGAATGGTCTATATTTTTAATGGCATTTGTTATCTCTTGGGGTGTTGAAAAATCTTTTATTTCACTATTTATTTTTAATAAACCATTTGACATTGAAATAATACTTAATGGTTGTTTCCATTGATGGGCAATGCTAGCAATCATTTCTCCCATTGTTGCCATTTTTGATTGTTGAATTAATATTTTTTCTTTTTCAAGGAGATTATTTACTTCTAAATCAATTCTTTTTTTATAATTAAAAAAGATATTATTTATTGTTTTAGATAAATAAAATGAAATTATTATCATAAAAAAGGTAACTACAATAGCTATTAAAATTATATTATTAATAGTTTTGTTATTAGATAAGATTAGAGCTTCTTTTTTCTCTTTGATATTATTATTAAGTTCTTCTAAATAAAATCCACTTCCTATTATCCAATTCCAATCTTCATATAGTTTTATAAAAGATATTTTATCATTTGATGTTAGTGAATCATTTAGTTTTATAGTTGAATTATATCTTATGAAACCCTCTTTGTTTTCAATAGAAAACTGAATCATGTTTCTTAAATTAAATTGTCCATCTTCACTTTGTATATTGTATCTGTTAGTTCCTAATAGCTCTTTTTTAGGATTTACTAAAGAAATACCATTTAAGTCATAAATAAAAATATATTCTGGTGCTTTTAATTTAAAATTATTTAATTTCTTTAAAATTCTTTTTTGAGTTTGTTCTTTAAAATTTTTTTCATAATATCCTGTTCCAATATACATATTTAGTGTTGGTATTTTCTTGAAAAAACCTATTTTTTTATATTCAGTTTCATCATTAGATGATTCTTTCCAATACCATTCATAAAAAGTCTCATCTTTGCTTTTTAAGATTTCACTCATTTCTTTGGCTATAAAAGTTCCTTTTGAGTCTGTATATTCCCAAAGGTTTTTTCCTTCTAAATTTGGAAATTCACCATTTAGTATGTTTTTCCCCTCCATCGTATATATAAAAAGATAACCATCATTATTAAATCTGATTTCTCTTAAAGCTTTTTTTATAGATTCAATGGTTTTTTCTTCTGAATAATTATCTTCTTTTATTTTTTCATTATATATATTCATTACAATAGAATAAGCTTGATAAACTTCTTCTTTTGCTTCTAAATCAAAATCATCTTTTTCAAATTTTTTTTCTAACTCAATAAGATTGTATATTTTATTTACTAAGTTTTCAACAACTGTTTTATTTGAAGATAAAAAATTCTCTTCCATTTTTTTTATATCAGAATCTAAAGTATTTTGTTTCTCTTGTATAAAAATTTGCGTTATAAAAATTGAAATAATAATTATTGAAACAATTGCTCCAAATTGTATTAATTTTATAATATAGCTCTCTTTATTTAAAAGATTCAAAAATATCCTTTTTATTATTTATGTAACATTTTATCACAAAAGAAATTTTCAATTGTTGATTATTACTGATAAAATTTGTTATTTCTTTTATTTTTTATTTCATTGTCTATAAAGTTACAATATTATTATAATAAATAATGATTCTTTTATTTTTTATTAATTAACCGTTATTTGATTTGTATATTATTTATTAGTGTGTTTATAAAATCTACTATCCCATCAATAGGAGTTTTATGATATATTTTATAATACTATAAATTCTGTTAGTACATCTAATTGTATTTTAATATCTTATAGTATTCTTCTATTTTTAGTCACTTATACTTACTTTGTTTCTTCCTGATGTTTTTGATTTATAAAGTAGAATATCTGCTTGTTTATAAAGTGAATTTATATTTTCTAGTTCACTGGCTTCTTCACAAATAAGCCCCATAGAAGCAGTTATATATTTACTAGCACTATTATATTCATGACTTATTTGAAGATTTTCAATATTTTGTTTTACTTTATTTGCAAATTCTAAAGCTTTTTCTTTAGTATCTGTTGTATAGATTATTCCAAACTCTTCACCACCTAATCTAAAAACATAATCAGAAGAACGATTTGAACTCTCTTTTAAACACTTAGCAAATTTTATTAAAACTTCATCTCCAGCTTGGTGTCCATAGTTATCGTTGTATTGTTTAAAATGGTCAATGTCCATAAATAAAAAAGCAACTAATTCATTTTTTCTTTTAGCACTATTTATAACTTTTGGGAATATTTCATCAAAATATCTTCTATTGTAAATATTTGTAAGTCCATCGGTTATTGAAATTTCTTCAATCCTTTTTTTATCTGTAATATCATATCTTATTGCATTGTAACCAATAATTTTTCCATCTTTTGAAAAGTTAGGTTCTATAACTGCTTTTACCCAATAATAATCACCATTTTTCTTTAGATTTTTAATTTCACCTTTCCAAACTTTACCACTACTTATAGTTTCCCATAAGTCTTTATATATTGAATCGGGCATATCAGGATGTTTTAAAATATTATGATTTTTTCCTAATAATTCTTCTTTTGAATAACCACTTATTTCACAAAAAGCTTCTGAAACAGATAATATTTCCCCTTTAGTATTTGTAGTGAAAGTAATAATATTTTTATCAATCAAATGATTAAAAGTATTTATTTCTTCAATTTGTTTTAGATTTAAAAATATATTTGTAACCTTTGAAATTAACTCTTCTTGTAAAATAGGTTTTAAAATAATATCATTTGCACCATATTTATAAAAATTTGTTTTTAATTCATTTTCATTAACATTTGTAATTATAATAATAGGAGAATTTTTATAATAGTTTAAATTTCTTATTTTTTTTGTAAGTTCTAAGCCATTTAAATTTGGCATTTCATAATCACTTATAATTAATGAAAACTTCTCTTCTTGATTTAATATCTCAAGAGCTTTTTCTCCATCTTTAACAATGGTTACTTTTAATAAAAGTTTTTTTAAAATATCTTTGATCTGATTTGATACAGTATCTGAATCTTCGACTAATAAAACATTTTCATCACAACAAAATAACATTGCAGAAATTAGCTTATCAATATATTTAAAACCATTTGAATCTTTTAAAACATAATCAATAATATTTGAATATTTATGTAAAAATTCTGATTCTAAAGATGAACTAAAAATAATAGTAGGGATATTTCGTTTTTCTAATAATTCAAAATTAGAATTATCGCTCGAAAATAAATTTGAAATAGCTATGAAGAAATTATTTTCTTGGATTAGCATTTCTACTTCTTCTTTTGAACTAGCTTCATAAATATTTATTCTTTGATTATCTAATAATAAATTTTTTATTACATTTCTTATCACTGTTGATTTATCAATAATCAATATTTTTTTCATTATTTTGTCTTTTATATTTATTTTTTAATTATCTATTAAATCTTATTAATCGATTTCTTCCTGATTTCTTTGCTTCATAAAGTAATTCATCAGATTTTTGTAAGATTTTATCTATATTATTTAAATTTTCTCTACAACTCAATCCCATAGAAACAGTGAAATTTAGTATTTCATTTTTTTCTAAAAGTATTTGTTTATTTGCGCAATTTTCTCTAATCTTTTCAGCTATATCATTTATTTCTTTTATATCTTTGTCAAAAAAGGTAATACAAAATTCTTCTCCACCAATTCTTCCAAAAATTGCTTGATTATCTAGACATAAATTAACAATAACACAAAATTCAATTAAAACCATATCTCCTATGGCATGACCATATTTATCATTTATTGATTTAAAATGGTCAAGGTCTATCATCAAAACACAAAGATTATGATTCTTTTTTATAGCAATTTTTAATGCTTCTTCACTTTCAATAAAGAAACTTCTTCTATTTCTGATTTTTGTTAAAGAATCAATATTTGCAAGAGTATATAACTCTTTATTTCTATCTTTTAATTTTCTAAAAGCTTTATCCAATTGTCTGGTTCTTCTTTCAACTTCTTTATTAAGAATAACATTTCTATTTTGAATTAAATATTGGTTTTTATAAATAAAATAAAAAACTAAAAATAGAACTATTGAAACAATAAAATTAAATATGTATATGGTTTCTTTAGAATTCTTTACTAATTCTCTTTTATTTGAGGTATTTATAGAAATAATATACTCATTGTTATGATCAAAAAAATCAATACGGTTTAATATATTGCTAGATGTTGTTTCTATTTTAATATTTATATTTTTAAGTAATTCGAAATTCAATTTTAAATCAGATGATGTTGTCTTTTCATTTTTGATTTCTATTTCTTCAAAAATAGTATTATCATTAAGTAGACCTGTATTTAATAATTTAATAGTAACAAGGTATCCTTCAATTTCTCCTGTTTTATCACTTCTTAGAATTTCATTTTTTGATAAAAATAAAAAATTAGAGTTAAAATTAATTATAGTATGTAAATTTGTTTTTTCTTTAAATTTTGTAGTTATAAATTCTTCAAAATTACTTTTATTATTTTCTAAATCTTTGTTATTGTAGACAGAAAATATAACTTCATTTTTCAAATTAATGAATATCATCGAATTTATATTTAAATCCTTAAGGGTTTCAGAGTCTTTTCTAAAATTTTCATATAAATATTGTTTGTTTTTGTTTTGTATAAACTCATAAGTATCATCCCAATTTGAATAATCACTTGTAATGTTTTTTAGATTTTTTAGTTTATTGTCAATATTACTTAGAAAACTTTTTATATTATTTTCATTTTGTGTTTTTTCAAGTAATAAAAAATCATTTAAAAAAATCTTATAACTTGTAAAAAAAAGAAAAACAACTAATAGTATATAAGAAATAATAAAATAAAAAATATGTGTTCTAAAATATTTTGTTTCCATGTTATAAATCCTAGTTTTGTTTTTCCTGAGAAGATATTATCTATGATTTTAATCATTGAAGATGAATCTTCAATAATTAAAATATTATAGATATTATATTGATTTAAAGTTTGTTTTCACTATATCTTATCTCTCTTCTTTTCTCCACTGTTCATAAAGTCTTTCTGCTTTTTGGATTTCTTCTGTTGTAGGTTTTCTTCTGCATGAAAGATAACCATTAGAACCATCCGATGATTCAAAAGGATAAACTGTTGCAAATACCCAATAGTAACCACCATCTTTTGTGGCATTTTTTACATATCCAGTCCAAATATCACCTTGTTTAACTGTATCCCATAAGCTTTTAAATGCTTTTTTTGGCATGTCTGGATGTCTTACCATATTATGGGGTTTTCCAACTAATTCTTCTAATGAATAACCAGCAACTTTACAAAAATCTTCATTTGCAAATTTTATTACACCTTTAGCATCTGTTTCACTAACTAAAAATGCGTCTTTTCCTAATACTGTTTCTCTTGACATTTTTAATTTCCTTTAATTAAACTTTTTACTTTTTGCATCAACTAATAATTCATGGGCCAATTGTGAAACACTAATTGCTATTGTTTTTACATGATTTGATTCACTTGCATTTTCTTGAGTTACTCTATCTAACATATTAACCGCATCATTTATTTGCTCAATTCCTGTCATTTGTTCTTTTGAAGCTTTCGAAACATCTTCTATTATATGGATTGTTTCTGAAATGTTTTTATTTAATTCTTTATAACCCTCTATCATATCTGCTGAAACCATTTTTCCATCGTTTGCTTTCATTGTTGCTTCTTGAACAAGATTTTTTATTTCACGAGCAGCATCAGCACTTCTATTTGCTAGATTTCGCACTTCCGCTGCAACAACTGCAAATCCACGTCCAGCTTCTCCAGCAGTTGCTGCTTCAACGGCTGCGTTTAAAGAAAGAATATTTGTTTGAAATGCAATTTGGTCAATTACAGAAATTGCTTCATTTATAGAATTTACTTTTTCATTTATTTCGTCCATAGAATTAGCCGTTTTACTAGCTAAAGATTCACCTGTTGAAACAGATTTTTTAACTATTTGTCCTAATGTTGCCATTTTTGTAGCATTTTCAGCATTGTTTCTTGTAATACTTGTGATTTCTTCTAATGCAGCAGCTGTCTCTTCCAATGAAGCTGCTTGGTCATTTGCTTTTGAAGCTAAGTTATTCATTGAAGATGTCATGATAGATGAGTTTTCTTCTAAAGTTTGACCATTTATGAAATTGCTTTTTGCATTTCTTTCTAAAGAGCTACCTAACTTATTTATACTTTCCATTAAAAATTTCATATCATCTTTATATTTATCTACTACTTTTATGTTATCTGTAAAATCATCATTTGCATAACTACTAACGACTCTTAGAATTCTTGATGTAGAATCATCTAAACCATCTAACATTTTATTAAGGGTTGTTTTTAGTGTTGAAATAGTAGGATTTGAGCTATTTGCTTTTATTCTAGACTTATAAATACCTTGTTCTACTTTATCAGCTGTTAAGACAACTTCCCCTAATACTTTCATATCATCTTTATTTCTTTTATCTACTAGTTTTATCTGTTCATTCCATTGTTTAAACATAGCATCAACTCTTGAATTTCCAGTTGACTCTATATAGTCAAACTCACTTTTTTCATAAGAAATAAATTTAATAAACTGAATAAAATAATCATTAACTGTTTCTAAATCTTTATTTGAAATTGCACCAAACATTAATACCCCTTTTGATATGTATCTATAATAATTATTATTATACTTAAAAAATGTGATTTATTGAGGAGTTTTTTGTTAAAATAATTTTATTTACGAAAAGTAAGGCGTAAAACTTATTAAATGAGTATCTTAAATAATAAAATTGAGGTCACTTTAAAAGCTAGCCAAATTCATGGCTAGCTTTTTATTTTTCACAATTATCGTTTTTGCATTTTGTATCTATTCTTAAAATAGTGTATAAAGGACACCAACTAATTAAAGCAGTTAATATGGGAATTAATCCAATTGCACCTAATAAACTCTCATTCATAAAACCTACAACGATTATTAAAACACCTACAACTAATCTAATAGTTTTATCTAAACTTCCTACATTTTTATTCATTTTAAAGCCTTTATTTAATTTGTGAAAGTATAGGCTTATTTGAAATATTTATCTGTAACACTTGTTACATAACTATAGTAATTCTATTTTTTTTCGGTGTAATTTGATGAGGTTTTTGTTTTCTAAGTCTTTTAAAACTCTACTTATTACAACCCTTGACGTTCCTAAATCATTTGCTAATTCTTCATGGGTTATTGAGATGAATTTCTCGTTTTTCATTTTTAGTGATTCTAAAATTCTAACATCTAGTTTTTTAAATTTTATATCTTCAATAAGAGTTGTTAATGCTGAAAATTTTATTGCAAAAAGTGAAAAAATATATTGTTGATAAGAGGGTGATTTTATCATTAATTCTTGCACAATTTTAGATGGAATTAACCATCCTTTTATTGCTGTTTTTGTTTGAGCTGTTGCAATTGCACTTGTATTTGAGAGTGTACTTGAAGTGTTTATTATACATTGTTCACCTTTTTGTATTTCATACAAAGGAATCATTTCATCAATTGCACCATACATTAAAAGTTGAACTGTTCCTTCTTTTAAAATCAAAATTTCATTACAAATATCACCTTGATAAAATAGGGTAAAGTCTTTTTGAATTTCTACATATTTTGAGTTTTCAAGAAGATATTCTTTTTCTTCTTGTGTTAATTTTTCAAAAAAATTAAACTCTTTCATACTCTTTTAAACTCGTTTATAATTTCATTTATATCTTCAATTCCAACTGAAATTCTAAGAAGATTTATAGGAAGTCCAATCTCTTTTAAAAATTCATTTCCACTTTTTGAAGTTATCAAATCATAATGAGCCAAATAAGTATAAGGCATTAAAAGTGTAAATTCTGTTCCTAAGCTTGGACCTTTTGAAAAGTTTAATTTGTCATAAACTTCTTTGAAATCTTTTTTAAAAGTAACAGAAATTATTCCTGTATATGAATTTTCATCAATCATTAATTTTTGATAATTTGAAGCATATTTTGGATTTAAACAATAAAAAATTTCATCTATAAATGGAGCTGTTTTGAAATATTCAACTAGCTTTTTTGTATTGCTAGAAATTATTTTCATTCTACTTTCATAGTCTTTTATTTCGTAAGCTAACCTTTGAATATCTTTTATATAAGGCATATCAGCATGTTTAAAAAACTCTTGTGAAATCATAGATATTTTAGAATTCTCATTTAAAATAATTGCTCCCATTAAAACATCAGCATTTCCACTTGCAAACTTTGTAAGTGATTCCACATAAATATCAGCATAAGGTTTTAAATCAAGATTAAAAGGTGTTGCAAATGTTGCATCAATCACTAAAGGGATATTATAAGTTATACAAAGAGCTTTCAATCTTATTAAATCAACGGTTTGAAGTAGGGGATTTGTTGGTATTTCTGTGATAATTGCTGAGATAGTATGACCATTGATTTTTAGATAATCTTCTAATAAATCAAGATTATTTATATCGTAAAATATTTTATTTTCATCAAAATAGTGTTCAACAATATTCATAGTATCTAAATATAACCATCCAAGTTGTATAAGCTTTGTTCTGTTATTAACATTTTGTATAGTTTTTAAACCTCTTAAAGCACAATAAACAGCATTCATTCCAGATGGAGTTAAGCATACATTTTTTTGAGGTTGATTATATGCAATTGCTAAAGTTTTTGTTAAAGTATTATAGGCAGTTTTTTCATCTTCATACCCTTCAATGTGTTTTGTATCTATTAATCCCTCTTTAAAAAGATACTCTTGTGCTAATCTTGAAGAAAGATTATATCCCACATGTTGAATAAATTTTAAAACTTTATTTAATTGTGTTGTTCCATTTTGTACTAAAATAACTCCAAAAGGTTCATTAATATCTATTTTATTATGGATAAAATATTTATTACTTACAACCTTTACTGCCTTTTGAGAACTTAAAAGAACCACTTCATAATTGTCATTTATTTTATATTTTTCTTTTATAAATTTAGCCAAAATTTTTAAATATGGATGCATAACAAATCTAGGATATGCAATAGTTATTTTTTCAAGAATCTCTGGAGTTTGTTCTTCATAATCAATAATATCTTGAAGTGTTGGCATAGAAACAGAAACAGCATGAATATTATCAGGTGGTAATGTTTCGCCACAAATAATTGGTTGAAAAATAGAGTTAGTCATTATTTAACTGCTTGTTCAATATCTTGTATTAAATCTTCTATGCTTTCTAATCCAATAGAAAATCTAACTGTACTATCACTTATTCCAATTGCTGCTAATTCTTCTTTTGAAAAACTTGCATGGGAAATTTTTGCAGGAATTTCAACTCTACTATCAGGACTTCCAAATGAACATTTTTCACCAAATATTTTTGTGTTTTCTATAAACTTTTCAGCTAATTCAACACTAGTAAAATCAACACAAAAAACACCAGGAATATATTTCATCTGTTTTTTTGCTAACTCATATTGAGGATGAGATTCTAGTGCTGGATGAGTTACACTTTTTATATAAGATTGTTTTTCTAAATATTTTGCAATAAAAATAGAATTTTTTTCATGTTCAATCATTCTGATTTTTAAAGTTGGAATTCCAAGACTTATTAAAAATACATCCATTGGATTTTGACTTCTTCCATGGGCATTTGCATAATAGTGAATTTGATCACTTAACTCTTTTGTTGCGGCAACAATTGCTCCAGCAACCACACTTCCATGACCTGAAATATATTTTGTAGTTGAAAACAAAGAAAAATCAGCGCCAAACTCTAAAGGTCTTTGAGAAATAAAAGTAGCAAGTGAATTATCAACTGCAAATAAAGCTTCATATTTGTGTGATAAATCAGCAACTTGTTTTAAATCTATAATTTTTAAACCAGGATTTGTAGGGCTTTCACAAAGAACTAAATCAATAGGATTTGTTTTTAAAATATGTTCTAACATTTCAAAATCTAAAAAGTTCGCAAAGTGAACAGTAATATTATATTTTTCTTTAAAGATTTTAAGTAGTCTAAATGTTCCACCGTAACAATCAGCTTCTACAAGTATGTGAGAGTTTGCTTTTAAAACAGTTTCAAATAAAAGTGAAACACAAGCAATTCCTGTATGTGTACAAACACAACCAGCTCCACCTTCAACATGGGTGAAAAGATTTTCTAAAACTTCACGTGTAGGATTATCGCTTCTTGTGTAATCATAAATTTTATCGCCAGTTTGTTTTTTTAAATCAAATGTTCCGGTGTTATAAATGGGAAAGTGTGAAGCACCACTTACATCTTCAAATGGTGCAAATTTTGCAATATGACATAATGATGTCTCTATTTGGTTAGTCATAGGAATCCTAGTTTTTTTTGGAATTGTATCAAAACTCTTATTAAGGGTGAAAAAGATTACTTTCAAATTCTTTTTTAATAAAAAATGATATAAATACAAAAATTAATTTTCTTGGAGTTTAAAGTGAAAAATTTTATTTTTCTTATTATCTCAATGTTTTTATTTCAAGGTTGTGCAACATTGATGGGCTTGAAAAAAGATAGTAAAGAAGCTTGGAAAACAACAAAACATACTTCAGGAAAAGTTTATGATTCTACAAAAAGAGCTGTAGAAGAAGTAGTAGAATAGCATAGTTATATAAATTAAAAAAGGATTACTTTTGAGAAAAGTTGTATTAAAACCAAAGAATTTAAGAAATATTAGTTTATATTGTCCATTTACAAATGAAAAATTAGACAATGAAAATAACTCTTTTGAGGTATATGAAGGTGCTGGGAATTATATTTTTTCTATGTGCGAAGATTGTTTGTTTTTTGATGTTGGAAATAATGATGAAATTGAGAAATATTGGGAAGACTCAGCTCTTGAAGCTATTGAAAAATTTGTAGCAAATCATAAAGATAAGAATATTTTAGTGATTGAAGCAATAATTGGTGATGAGAGTTATTTTTATGGGTTTTTAAATGAAAATAATTTAGAACTAAGTGATGACGAGATAGAAAAAAGATTTATTAAATAAAAACATATTACCTTAAATTGCTATTTTTTTAATATGTAAATAAAATTGAAGACTAAAAAAAGAGAGAGAATTGGAAAATAAAAGTTTTCAAATAGATGCAAATATCTTAGCTAATAAAAAAAAGAGTAATAAATCTATAAATAAAAATAGTAATACAAGAAAACCTAAAAAGAAAAATAACTTTTTTTTAATAGGCAGTATAATTTTTATTTCAATACTAATAGGATTGATATTTTGGATTAAAAATCTTAATGATAATCTAATAAAAAAATTTACTGCTGGACAAATAGTTGTTTGTAAAGATAGATTAGTTTCAAAAGAGTTAGGTTATGTATTTAATAAAAATGAGAATGCTTTTGTAAATAAAAAAGAAGGACTATTTTTTAGTATCTATTATTGTTCTGATTTTGATAAGTAGTTTTTTTATGGCTTGTATTAGCTTCTAGTTTAGGATGAAGAATATACTTATAGAAATTCTTTTATTAGTTGAATTCATTTTAGTTTTTAAATAGTTTGTTAGTTGAATTGGTGGAGAAGACGGGAATTTAAACTGTAATTACTTCAAAGTACTATATATAGGCTTGTTTAAGTAGTTTAAGGTTTGTATTATTAGGTAGAATATACCCTATTTATACCCTAATGGTTATTTTGTTCGATTTCATATTAGGGAATCGAACTCTAGTATCTTTTTGAAATAAAGTCAAAGAATAGAGAAGATAGGGGAGGGGCAAATATACTTAAAGTCATTTTTAACATTGAAGTGACGCCTTATCCCGTACAAAGTATTTCTTGATTAGTATCATAATATAATAAAGAATTGATACAATCGGACTTATAACCCAATCTTTACTATTTGCCATTTTTAACTAAAATCTCTATAAAAGCCATAAAATAGGCTTTTCTCAAAAAATTAGTCCATATAATGAAAAATAAATTCAAAAGAGAGTTTTAAATAGAAATTGAAAATAACTCTAAAACAGCCTTATATTGGTTGTTTTAGAGATTCTTTGCTATATGTTTTTTTAGCTTATTTTATCTCTAAGGGTGGAAAAGCCTATACTAAGTTTTTCATTAGTGATTTCTTTTATATTCTTGATAGTTGGCTTCTTCAATTGCTTTTCTTCTATCTTTTGTTTATTTTGCCTTTTCTCTATTTAATCTATTTTGATAATCTGAATTATTTGTTTTTGATGAAGTGAAAAAAGTCTATTTATTTGAAAATTAATTATAAATTTTTTTACAGTCAACTAAATTATTCATTAGGTTTAATAGTTCATTTGAATCTATATCTTCAGAATTATTTAAATCAATAAACTTATCAACACATTTTTGTGAAAAACCATTATTAAATGCTATTTCTCTCATTTCATTTCTCTTTATTTTTGTACTACAACCAGATAGAAAAAATATAATTAACATTGAAATATATAAATAATATCTCATTTTATTTTTCCTTCTGAATAATTTCTGCTGCTTTTAAAAATGATTTAACCATTACTGATGGTACATTGATTATTCTCTCACTTGTTCCAAAAGCTTTTATTTCAAAGCCATTTTGATTATTTTTAAGAAAATCTAAACTTAAATCTATACCAATAGTTTCAGTTAAAGTACAACCTGAGCTTGAACAAGAAGTATCTGTACTAATCTTTGTAACATCATGATAACTGCCATTAGTATCAACTGCATTCTTTATAAATCCCCATTTATTTTTAAAATACAAATTTGTATATAATTGAATAAATTTAACTTCTTTATTTGAGAAATTACCTCTTATTGCCAAGATCGGAAGAGCACACGTCTGAACT
>OCVT010000750.1_pt1 | contig 13513 bp, 14 predicted proteins | sample 1539111 | NCBI WGS metagenome assembly OCVT01 (sample SAMEA3991482, study PRJEB22521) | metagenome | biome: anthropogenic terrestrial biome; feature: sewage plant; material: raw primary sludge | place: Sweden | collected 2012-09-26 | reverse complement strand
CGTGTGCTCTTCCGATCTGTTTGTGCGCCCCACCCCAGCGCCGGCCCCGCTGCCGCCAGCCCAAACCGCGCCTCTGCCAACGCCGCCCAGCCCGTCCTCTGGTGCCAGCACCTCCGCCGTCACCACCTCCACGCCCGTGCAGGCCACCCCATTGCCCCCACTGGTCGAAGCGGCCCCCGCTCCAGTCGAAGTTCCCCAGCCCATGTACACCATGGAGCTGCCCCCGCTATCGGCCTTGCCAGCACCGGCCACCCCGGCAGCGCCCGCCCCCGCGCCAGAGGCCCTACACTCGCAACCTTGATTTTTCCAAAGGAAGCGTTTGCGCGGCATGGCCACTCCCACCACCCCCACCTTGGTTCCTGCCAGTCTGGCCCGGCGCATGGCCTGCTGGCTCTATGAAGGCTTGGTGCTGTTTGCTTTGATGATGGTGGCGGTGCTGCTGCAAAGTGCGCTAGCTATAGTGCTGCCCGCCCTGAACCACCCAGCCCTGCTACAAGCCAGCACCTTGACGCTGTGGGGCGCTTATTTTGTTTATTTTTGGCAGCGTGGCCAAACCCTGCCGATGAAAACTTGGCGCATCACCATCGTGGATGCCCAAGGCTACCGGCTCACCCGCATCCGGGCCCTTACCCGCTATGCTTTTAGCTGGATTTGGGGGCTGCCGCTGCTGCTGCAGCTCACGCCCTGGCCTTTGGCGGTGACGCATTTGTCCATCGTGCTGGGCGTGTGGGTGGTGCTGTGGATGCTGGCCAGCCGCCTGCACCCCCAAGGCCAGTTTTGGCACGATGCCTGGGCCAAAACCCAACTGCTGCAAGCTCCATGACGGCCCCCCACCCACACAAAGCCCGCCAAGGCCTCTCGCGCCTGTGGCATGCCACGGGCTATTCTTTGCAAGGCTTGCACGCTGGCTGGCAAGAAAAGGCTTTTCGCCTAGAGGTGCAGCTGTCCATCCTCTTGCTGCCCGCCGCTTTTCTCTTAGGCCAAAACTGGGTAGAACGCATGCTGCTGGCTGGCAGTGTGCTCCTGGTTTTGATAGTGGAGCTGCTCAATAGCGGCATCGAAGCGGCCATTGACCGCATTGGCCCAGAGCTGCACCCGCTGTCCAAAAAAGCCAAAGACCTGGGCAGCGCCGCCGTCTTGGTTAGCCTGGTGCTGCTCAGTCTGACCTGGGGCAGCGCCTTGCTGGCCCGGTTCGTTGTTTAATTTTTCAGCCCATTGATTGCTCCCAACACACCACCACGCATGCTCAACACAGAACCGACTTTTTCCCTGTGCGTTTACTGCGGTTCGCGCCCCGGCAACGATGCCCGCTACCTGGATGCCGCCACCGCCGTGGGCCAATGGATTGGCCACCACGGCGGGCAACTGGTCTATGGCGGCGGGCGCACCGGCTTGATGGGCCAGGTGGCCGAGGCCACCCGCCAAGCTGGCGGGCGCGTGGTGGGCATCATCCCGCAGGCGCTGGTCGATCGCGAAGTGGCCAACCCGCTGTGCGATGAGCTGCACATCGTCGCCAACATGCACCAGCGCAAAGCCATGATGGCCGAGCGCAGCCACGCTTTTTTGGCCCTGCCCGGCGGCATTGGTACGTTTGAAGAATTGTTTGAGGTGTGGACGTGGCGCCAGCTGGGCTACCACGACAAGCCCATTGGCATCCTCAACGTCGCAGGCTATTACGACAGCATGCTGCAGTTCCTCCAGGGCACGGTGCAAAGCGAATTCATGGGCGACTGGCAAATGGAATTGGTGCGCAGCGGCGAACACATCCCGCAGCTGCTGGCCCACCTGATTGAAGCGGCGGGCACCAGCCCAGAAAGCCAATCGCTAGAAAAAAACATCTAAAACCAGAAAAATCCTTGCCATATCAGCCGAGAAAGCTATCCATTTAATGAACTTACTCCATTTACGCATTGGCGAAGGCTGGGATGTGCATGCCCTCGTCCCAGGTCGCCCCTTGCTGCTGGGCGGTGTGCCCGTGCCCCATAGCCACGGCCTGCTGGGGCATTCGGATGCCGATGTGCTCTTGCACGCCATCACCGATGCCGTGCTGGGCGCGGCCGCCCTGGGCGATATTGGTCGCCATTTTCCCGATACGGATGCGCAGTTTTACGGTGCCAGCTCCGTCGTACTGCTGGCCGAAGCCATGCGCCGCGTGCGTGCGGCAGGTTTCGAGCTGATCAATCTGGACAGCACCATCGTGGCCCAAAAACCCAAACTGGCCCCGCACATCCCGGCCATGTGCGCCTGCATTGCCCAGGCGTTGGGGGTTGATGTCGGCCAAATCAACGTCAAAGCCAAAACCGCCGAAAAACTGGGCCCCGTGGGCGCAGGGCATTCCATGGAAGCGCGGGCAATTGCGCTGCTAATCAAAAAATAAAAGAGCTACTCCCGCTTTATCTACAACAAATTTCAAGATTTATTGCTTGAATTTGTTGCTATTACAGCGGGAACAGCTCCTTATTTAATCAAAAATCATCCCTCTCTCACACCTCAAACCGCACGCCCTGGGCCAATGGCAGGCTGTGGCCGTAATTGATGGTGTTGGTGGTGCGGCGCATATACGCCTTCCAGCTGTCTGAGCCCGCTTCGCGCCCGCCGCCGGTGGCTTTTTCGCCACCAAAAGCCCCGCCAATTTCTGCGCCGGAAGTTCCAATGTTCACATTCACAATGCCGCACTCAGCCCCGGCGGCACTGCAAAACAGCTCCGCCTCGCGCAAGTCATGGGTGAAGATGGAGGCCGACAGGCCATGCTCGCTGGCATTGACCAGGGCGATCGCCTCGGCCAGCGTATCAAAGGGCAAGACATACAAAATCGGCGCAAACGTCTCGCGCAGCATAGGCCCACTGTGGCTGGGCATTTCAACCAGGGCCGGATCCACATAGCTGCCCCGGCCATGGCTGAGCACCTCCCCACCGTACACCTGCGCCCCCAGCGCCTGGGCCTCCAGCAGCGCCACCTGCATGGATTCCAACGCCAGGCTGTCTATCAACGGCCCCACCAGCGTGTCAGCGGCCAGCGGGTTGCCCACGGGCAAATGCTCGTACACCGCTTGCAAGCGCTGCACAAAATCGGCGTACAAGGAACGGTGAATGAACAAACGCCGCAGCGTGGTGCAGCGCTGCCCCGCCGTGCCCACCGCCGCGAACACCACCGCCCGCAAAGCCAGGGCCACATCAGCACTGGCGCACACCACAGCCGCATTGTTGCCGCCCAATTCCAGCAAGCTGCGTTTAAAACGCTGGGCACAGGCTTGCCCCACCACCCGCCCCATTGGGGTGGAGCCGGTGGCACTGACCAGGCGCACCGCAGGCGCTTCGACCAAGGCCTGGCCCACATCGGCATGGCCCAGCACCACACTGGAAATGGCTGGCGCGTGACCTTCTGCTTGCAACGCCTGCTGCAGCAACTGGTGCAAGGCCAGGGCGCACAGCGGGGTTTTCTCTGACGGTTTCCACACCAGGGCATTGCCGCACACCAGGGCCAAGGCCGCATTCCACGCCCACACGGCCATGGGAAAGTTAAACGCGGTGATGATGCCCACCACGCCCAGCGGGTGCCAAGTCTCGCGCAGTTGGTGTTCGGGGCGCTCGCTGGGCATGGTCAGCCCATACAGCTGGCGCGACAGGCCTTGGGCAAAATCGCACATGTCGATCACTTCCTGCACCTCGCCCAGGCTTTCGCTGCGGATTTTGCCCACTTCCAGACTGATCAGCTCGGCCAATGCCGCCTTGTGCTGGCGCACCAAATCACCCAACACCCGCACCACCGCCCCGCGCTGGGGGGCGGGGACGTGCTGCCAAGCCGCTTGGGCTTGTTGCGCTTGCGCCACCTGCTGCCGCGTTTGCGCAACCGTGGTGCATTGCAGCAGTGCCAGGCGCTGGCCATCAATGGGGCTGTGGATGAATAAATGGGGGCCTGCGGCCTCCAGCGGTGGCAACGCCACCCCCAGGGTTTGCAAAATATGGGCAGCGGTGCTGGCATATTCTGAATATTGAATGGTTTGCTGCGGCATGGCGTGACCTCCAAAGCTTAGAGTGAACGGAAATGGGCAGGGTCTGCAACATCTGCAGAGTGGGCGCAATCAACCTTCGGGGCGTACACCGCACCAAAGCGGTTGGCCAGAAACAGGGGCAAGGCAATCGCTTCTTGGCGCACCCAACCACTTTGCGGCAGCTGCCCCTGGGCAAGCAAATCCAGCACCGCGCAAATACTCGAAGCTGTGCTGTTCTGGATCGCACTGATCGCGCGCCCATGCAGCGTGGTGCCGTAAATCTCTTGGGCGTAATGGCGCTGCAGCAAGCGCCCACCCTGCTGGCCACTGACGCTGATAAAAATCACCACCACGTCTTGCTCCGTCGCTGGCAGGGCTTGCTCCAAAATTTGCCGCAGTAACTCCCGGTGATCGCGCAGCCGCAGTTCATCCAGCAAAAAGCGCATGCGCTCAGCGTGACCGGGGTAGCGCAAGGTTTTGTAATTGAGTTCGCGCACCTGCCCGGCCAAACTTTGCACCAAGCTGCCTACGCCGCCCGAGGTGTTAAAGGCTTCGTAATCTTGGCCCAGCACCCGCAGCCGCTCCAGCCCTTGCAAGGCCGGCAGCGATTGCCGCTGACCATCCACAATCGCCTCGCACGGCTGGCAATACTCGTTAATGACCCCCTCGGTACTCCAGGACAGCTGGTAGCCCAAGCTGTTATCGGCACAACGCGGCAACGCTCCGACGCGCAAATGCACGGTATCCAAAGCGTCAAACGCTTGGCACAAATGGTGCGCAGCAATTGAGACAAAGCCCGGTGCCAACCCGCACTGGGGAATCAAGGCCGTGCTGGCCTGCTGACTCAGCGCGGCAATTGCCTGGGTCGATTGAATATCCTCGGTCAAATCCAGGTAATGCGCCCCCACGGCCACCGCCGCCTGGGCCCAGCGTTGCATTTGGTGAAATGGTGCGGCACTCAACAAGGCAAAACTGCCCGCCAGCAGCGCTGCTAAATCAGTACCCTCCATTTGCGGCGTGAGTTGCACCGGCACAATCGCCGCATGCTTCGGTAAAGCGGCCAAAGCCTGGTCATGAGGATCCAGGACATGAACGTGGTAATCCCCGGTATGCGCCAACATACTGGCAATCGTTGTGCCTATGCGCCCCGCCCCGACAACAGCGATTTTTTGCATAGCGTCCCCTCCAAAGCAGCTATTTCCAACGGATATTCCATAAAAAATTATTGAATTCCTGTCAGAAATGCGCCATACGGCTTTACGCGCATAAAGGAAGCATCAGCGCACCGGTGCCATCTGTGCCGGGCATAGGCATGAAAAAAGCATCTCAATCGTGGATTGAGATGCTTTTTGGTTTGGTGGGTCCTGCGAGATTCGAACTCGCGACCAACGGATTAAAAGTCCGCTGCTCTACCGGCTGAGCTAAAGACCCAAGCAACTGGGCATGCGCCCGATTGCAAAGAAATGGTTTGGTGGGTCCTGCGAGATTCGAACTCGCGACCAACGGATTAAAAGTCCGCTGCTCTACCGGCTGAGCTAAAGACCCATGCTAATTAAGTTAATTAAAAATCATCCTAACCAGCGAAGACCGATATTCTAGCAGTATTTTTTTGGCGCCTAGGAAAAACCATGATTTTTTTCCTGCTGCGGCTTGGTGTGTGCCAATCGATCCAACACCCAACCGGCGGCACATTGCCCAAAAGTGGCCGTCACGGCCACCACCGAACCGTAGCCATGGCAATTGAGGCTGCCATCGGGGCTGCCGCCTGCCTCCAGCTGGCATGAGGCATCGGGGCCGGCTACAGCCTCGCGGCTAAAAACGCACGGTACACCGATTTTTTTGCTACCGCGAGGTGCTCCATCGTGCTTGCGCAGACGGTAGCGCAACTGGGCCAGCAAGGGGTCATGGGTGGTGGCTACCAGATCATCAATATCGACCTTGTGTGCCAAACGTTTGCCGCCCGCAGCCCCTACGGTGATAAAGCATTGCCCGGTTTTGCGCGCCCACTGTGCCATCGCTAATTTGGCGCTCATTTGGTCACAGGCATCAATGACGGCATCCACAGGATGGGTGAGCAAGCCAGGCCAATTCTCAGGGGTTACAAAATCATCAACCGCAATAACTTGGCAGCTTGGATGAATGCTGGCAATGCGCTCTTGCATGGCCAGCACCTTGGCCTGGCCAATGGTGGGCGTAAGCGCGTGAATTTGGCGGTTGATATTGGATGGCGCAATATGGTCCATATCAATCAGCGTCAGCCGCCCTACGCCGCTGCGGGCCAAGGCCTCGGCTGCCCACGATCCAACCCCCCCAATACCGACGACTACCACGTGGCTAGCCCTGATCTGCTGGGCCCCATTCAGTCCATACAGACGCTGCAGACCACCAAATCGGCGCTGTTCATCCGCTGCAGACTCAGCATCAAGGCCGGGCTTGGTAAAAAAAGAATCGCCGACAGGGTCGGCGATAGCAGGGGCAAAACCAGCCATGCTTTATTTCAAGCTATTGAGCAATGACTTGCCCGTGGCGGCAGCATCGCTGTTGGGGTAATCCCGCAGCAAGGCCTCCAAGGTTTGGCGGGCCGACTTGCTGTCCTTCAACTCCAATTGGCAGTTCGCCAGAGACAAGGCCGCTTCTGGCGCTTTTTCGTGCTGGGGCCCTGCATTGACCACGGCCCGGTAGTTTTGTACGGCGTTTTTATAGTCGCGATCAGCGTACTGGGTGTTGGCCAGCCAAAACCGGGCTGAGGGCAGGTAGCCACTTTGCTTGTAAGTATTGATAAAGGCGGCAAAGGATTTGCGCGCAGCAGCAAAATTGCCCGCGCGAAACTGCTCCAAGGCCACCTCGAAATCATTGCGCTCTTGCGGCTGAGCGATGAAGCGCAGGCCATCGACCTGCACTTCACCCGGCTCAAACCGGCTCAAACGCTCATCCACCCCCTGGGCCAAGTCGTTTTGTGTGCGCTGAATTTCCGAAGCCTCACGGGCCAATTGCTCGTTTTGGCCACGCAATTGGGCCAAATCGCCGCGCAAGGTTTCGATTTGCGCTTGCAAATCGAGCAGGCTGCGGCGCATTTGTGCATTTTCTTGGGCGCTGGCATCAAAGCGTTGGCGCAGCTCCAAAATGGCACGACGGGCTTCGGCATCTTCAAACAGCGCATGGGCGCTGGGCAGGAAAGCCATACTGGCTCCCAGTACAGCGATGGCACGTACGATTGGATGGAAAGAGGGGATGAGTATCTGCATCGGCTAAGAAAAATTAACGACGGTAAGACAGTTCAGCGCGGCGGTTTTGCGAATAAGCGGCCTCATTCGCGCCTTCTGCAGCGGGCTTTTCCTTGCCAAAGCTCACGGCTTCGACTTGGCTGTCTTGCACGCCCAACAGATTGAGCGAGCGGCGCACGGCTTCAGCACGCTTTTGACCCAGGGCCAAGTTGTACTCACGACCACCGCGCTCGTCGGTGTGGCCTTCCACCACCACTTTGCGGTTGGCATCGGCTTTCAGGAAGCGGGCATTGCCATCGATCAAGCCTTGGGCATCGGCCTTGACCACGTAGCTGTCAAAGTCAAAGTACACCACGCGGCCCACGTTGGCCGGGCCGCCATCGGGAGCGATGTCTTTACCAGTCAAGTCCACACCGGTCACACCACTGGTGGCGTTGGCATTGGCGTTGCGATCTTCGACCGAAGCATCATTGAGTTTGACCCCCGAGCTGCAGCCAGCCATCACCGCTGCAGCAGCAGCCATCAAGGCGATACGTTGAAAAGTTTTCATAGAAAATTACTCCAAGCCTAGAAAATCCTAGAACGGTAAAAAACGGTTAATCAGAGGAAAGGGTTGACGCAAAAATTCTGGGCAATTTCAATATTTTTGATAGGGGCCCCAGGCCGGTTCACGAATATCCCCACCCTTGCCCGCCAACCGGGCTTTGATCTTGCCGTCCAGCGTCGTGGTCATCAATGCTTCACCGCCCTGGCGGGTGGCGTACACCAGCAACCGGCTGTTGGGCGCAAAGCTGGGGCTTTCATCGTCGGAGGTCTCGGTCAAGGCTGTGACGGTGCCAGAGTCCAGATCCAGCACATGCAACTTGAACGCGCCGCCAACGCGCGAGATATAGGCCAAGGTTTTACCGTCTGGGCTGATGCTGGGCGAGATGTTGTAGTTGCCGCTGAACGTCACGCGCTGGGCATTGCCCCCACCGACCCCCACTTTGTAAATTTGGGGGGATCCACCACGATCGCTGACAAAGTACAGGCTTTGCCCATCTGGGGCAAAAGTAGCCTCGGTATCAATGCCGCTGTTTTGCATTAAGCGGCGTGGCTGGCCACCTTGGGCATCAATCAGGTACAGCTGCGACAAGCCATCGCGGCTCAGGGTCACGGCCAATTGGCTGCCGTCGGGGGACCACGCTGGGGCACTGTTGGAGCCCCGGAAATTGGCCACAATGCGCCGCTGGCCACTGGCCACATCGTGCACATACACCACCGGCTTGCGCGATTCAAACGACACATAGGCCAGCTGCGTGCCGTTGGGCGACCAAGCGGGGGAAATAATCGGCTCGGCACTGGCCAAGGCGGACTGGGCATTTTCCCCATCGGCATCGGCCACCCACAGCACATAGCGGCTGCCGCCTTTGGTGACATAGGCAATGCGGGTGGAGAAAACACCGCGCTCGCCGGTGAGTTTTTCGTAGATGTAGTCGGCAATTCGGTGCGCTACCAAGCGCAAGTCGCCTTGCACCACCACAAAGCCTTGGCCACCCAAATCTTGGGCTTTGACCACATCCCACAACCGAAAGCGCACGTCGTAGCGGCCATCGGCCAGTTTGGTGAGGCTGCCGCAGGACAAAGCATCCGCCGCACGCTGGCGCCACTGGGCCATGTCGGGGACCGAGTTTTCATCAAGCTGCACATCGCCTGCGGGCACGCCACGGAACAGGCCGCTGCGCTCCAAATCGGCTTGAATGATTTGCGAGATTTTTTGCGGCGCCGTGCCTTCACCGCGCAACGCAGGCAGGGCAATGGGCAGCTGGCGCAGGCCAACGCCTGAAATTTCCACCCGAAATTGCGCCAGCGCCGGAGCGGCTGGGGCTGCGGCCAGCAAGGCCAACACGCTGCGCCGCGAAGTGGCTACAACGCTGGAAGAAAGAACCGGGGAGTGCACAGAAGAAAGAGAAGTGAGTGTCATGAATATCCGCTCAAAAGAAGCTTGCAAGCCTCTACCACCGAATATGGTACACATAGATGGTACACATAGTTATCGCCTCTGCTGCCCAACATCCTGGGCAAACCCGTATCCAACTGCATCCTGACCCGAAAAAATCAAGGGTTACCACTTAGAATCCCGCGCCATGCCTGAACCCACTGCCGCCGTGCCCAGCAATGCCCTCTCGGGGATTCAATCCCTGCCTTTGCGCCAACGCCTGCGCCGGGTGGCCCCCTACTTTTGGGGTAATTTGCGTTGGACTTGGGCTGGCGCGCTGTTGGCCACGCTGGTGGGTGCAGCCACGGAGCCATTGATTCCCGCGCTGCTCAAACCCTTGCTGGACAATGGGTTTACCCAGGGTGACCTCAACCTGTGGCTGGTTCCGGTGTTCATCATTGGCTTGTTTTTTGTGCGTGGGGTTGCGCAATTTATCGCGCAATACGCGCTGGCCCGCGTTGCCAATGATGGCATGCTGGCCCTGCGCAAAGACTTGTTTGAGCGGGTGCAGCAAGCCCAAATGGGACTGTTTTCACGCCATTCGGCCAGTGCCTTGTCCAACACGGTGGTGTACGAGGTGCAAACCGGGGCGCAGCAGTTGGTGCAAGCCTTTTTGGTGATCTCGCGCGATGGTTTTACCCTGGTGGCCCTGCTCGCTTACCTGCTCTACCTCAATTGGCAGCTGACGATGTCTGTCGCAGTCATCGTGCCTGGCGTGGCATGGATTATGAAAACCCTCTCCAAGCGCCTCTACCGCATTACCAAAATCAGCCAACAAGCCACCGATGAGCTGGCCTACGTGGTGGAGGAAAACGTTCTGGCCCACCGCATGGTGCGCCTGCATGGGGCGCAAGCGGCGCAAAACCAGCGCTTTTGGAATTTAAGCCGCCAATTGCGCAGCTTGAACATTAAATCGACGATTGCCTCTTCGGCCATGACACCCACCACCCAGCTGCTGGCTGCCATGGCCTTGTCGGCGGTCATTTGCATTGCCCTGTGGCAGGGCCGCCAGGCGGGCAGCGCGGGCGAGCCGGTGTCGGTGGGCAGTTTTGTGGCTTTTATCAGCGCCATGCTGATGCTGATTGCGCCGCTGCGCCGGGTGGCCGACGTGGCCAAGCCCCTGACGCACGGCGTTGCCGCTTTAGAGCGCGGCTTGGCCCTGCTCGAAGGCAGCCTGGCCGAGACTGGCGGGACTGCCCAGCCCGCGCCGGTTCGCGGCCACATTGTTTTGCAGCAAGTGGGCCTGCAGTTTGGAGACGACCTGGCCCCGGCGCTGCAGCACATTGACCTGGATGTGCAGCCCGGCCAGGTGGTGGCCCTGGTGGGCCCCTCGGGGGCGGGAAAAACCACCTTGGTGAATTTGCTACCGCGCTTTTTGCAGCCCAATAGCGGGCAAGTTTTGATTGACGGCGTGCCGCTGCCGCAGTGGGATTTGGCCTATTTGCGCCAGCAATTTGCCATGGTCAGCCAAGACGTGGTGATGTTCAACGACAGCGTGGCCGCCAACGTCGCTTTGGGCAGTGCGTCCATCAACGAAGAGCGCGTGTGGCAGTGCCTGGAGGCGGCCAATTTGGCCGAGCATGTGCGTGCCCTGCCCCAGGGCATTCACACCCCGCTGGGGCACAACGCCAGCCAGTTGTCCGGCGGCCAGCGCCAGCGCTTGGCCATTGCCCGTGCGTTGTACAAAGATGCGCCGATTTTGATTCTGGACGAGGCCACCTCCGCCCTGGACACCGAATCTGAACGCCTGGTGCAGCAAGCCCTGCAGCGCCTGATGCAAGGGCGCACCACCTTGGTGATTGCCCACCGGCTCTCCACCATTGAGCATGCCGACCGGGTGGTGGTGATGCAGCAAGGCCGCATCGTGGAGCAAGGCACGCATGCCGAGCTGTTGGCCCACGATGGCTTGTACGCCCGCTTGCAGGCTTTTGGTGCCGTTGAGCACTAACTATAAAAAAGAGAGCTGTTTGCGCATAATTTACAAGTAATTTTAATTAAAAACAATTCAAAACCGTTATAAATTATGCGCAACCAGCTTCTTTTAAACAAGTCTTACCAAGACGCTGGCGCGCGCTGACTGCTGCGCCGCTGCGCCTGCAACAGCTCCACCAAATAGTCGCGCTGCGAGCGCTGGGCAAAATCCTGCGCCGTCAGGCCCAACTGGTTGCGCACGTGGCTATCGGCCCCCTCTTCCAGCAGCAACTCCACCATGGCTTGGGAGCCATATTGCGCCGCCAGCATCAGCGGGGTGCTGCCGTTGGGGGATTGGGCATCAATGTAGGCGTAATGCTCCTGAATCAGCAGCCGGGCAATGGCCACGCTGTCAGGGTGGTCGGCACTGGCGGCGTAGTGCAGCGGAGTCCAGCCGGGGCGGTTGGCCTGGGCCCCTTTTTGCAAGAGGCGCTCGACAAAATCCAACCGCCCTTTGATGCAGGCCAGCATCAACGGCGTTTCGCCTTGGGGATTGGCCTTGTTCACATCCAGTTTGGGGCCCAGCAGCAAGGCATCGGCCACCCGCCACGACTCCAGCCGCAAGGCTTTGACCAAGGCGGGCTGGCCCTGGGCATCAACGGTGTTGGGGTCCATGCCGCGCAGCAGCAAATTGACGATCGCCCGGTCGTTGTCGCGCACGATGGCGGTTTGAAAGTCTTCCAAAGCCCCACCGTGGGCAGACAGCGCCGACAGCGCCAGCCCCAGCGCACAGCCCAGCACCAGGGGCCGCCGCCCCATCATGCGCCGCCCCCTTGCGTGACGCACGGAAAGAGGCGGTCAAAATTGCGGCTCGTCAGCGCGGCCATGTCTTCTACCGCCATACCGCGCAGCTGGGCCAGGCACTGGGCCACGTAAGGCACATAGGCCGGGCTATTGAGCTTGCCCCGGTAGGGCACGGGGGCCAGGTAGGGGCTGTCGGTTTCAATCAGCAAACGATCCAAGGGCACATACGCGGCCACATCGCGCAAATCCTGGGCGTTTTTAAAGGTCACGATGCCGGAAAACGAAATAAAAAACCCCAAATCCAACGCCGCCTTGGCGGTGGCCAAACTCTCGGTAAAGCAGTGAAACACCCCGCCAGCGCTGCGGCTGCTGCCGTCTTCGCCCTCTTCGCGCAAGATGGCCAAGGTGTCTTGGGCAGCGGCGCGGGTATGAATCACCAAAGGCTTGCGGCAGGCTTGGGCCGCACGGATGTGGGTGCGAAAGCGCTGGCGCTGCCACTCCAAATCGGCAATGCTGCGCCCGCCCTTGCGCTCTTGCATGCCGTAGTAGTCCAGCCCCGTCTCGCCAATGCCCACCACGCGGGGCAAGGCGGCGGCGGCCAGCAGCTCATCCACACTGGGCTCGTGCAGTCCCTCGGTGTCAGGGTGTACGCCCACCGTGGCCCATAAATGGGGATGCTCCAGTGCCAGGGCGTGTACTTGGGGGAAGTCTTCCATGGTGCAGGCAATGCACAGGGCGCGGGTCACTTGTGCCGCTTGCATGGCCTGCAATACGGCGGGCAGCTGGTGGTGCAGCTCAGGAAAATTCAAATGACAGTGCGAATCGGTAAACATGCAGTAAAAACAGCCCCTTGCGGAGCTGTCGGAGTAGGCAGAAGAAAAAATTAAATGGTTTGGGTGGGGCGGTCAGAGCCCAGCCAGGTGCCCAGCTCATTTTCGATGCGGGCTTTGAGCTCCTCGCATTTTGGGTCTTTCGGGAAAACCACCCCAATGCCTTGCGAGCGGTGCCCCGCCCCGGCCGGGTTCACCCAGCCGACTTTGCCGGCAATCGGGTGTTTGACGGCATCGTCCGGCAAGCTCAAGAGCAAATACACATCGTCGCCCAGGCGAAACTCGCGGTCCGTGGCAATAAAAATACCCCCGTTGGCAAACGAAGAGATATAGGCGGCATACAAGGCCCCTTTTTCTTTCAAGTTTTGTTGCAAAACGCTGGGACGGGGAGTGGCAGGTGCATTCATACGGGGAAACAGTCTCTCAATGCTTTAGTTTTTAGAGTGTAGGACGCTACGGGCCTGCACGACAAGCGCCTGCACCGTTAAAGCGGGCTGAAAAGGGTGCTCGGCCACCCGCATTTCTTGGTTTAACGCCTGCGACCAGCGCAGCAGCACGGCCAAGCGCGGCGCAGGGGGCAAATGGGCGGGCAAAAAGTAGCGGGGCGCAGCGCCTTGGGCCAGGCACATCAAATCGTGGCACAGCTTCTGCAACCAACCCAGCAGCTCTTGGGGGGCCAAACTGCCCAGGGCCGCCATGTCGCCCGCCCGCACCCATTGGGCAAAATCCTGGGCCAGCTGCAAGCCCTGGGGCGCACGCGCCAAGGCCAGGGCT
>OCVT010000748.1_pt1 | contig 13527 bp, 8 predicted proteins | sample 1539111 | NCBI WGS metagenome assembly OCVT01 (sample SAMEA3991482, study PRJEB22521) | metagenome | biome: anthropogenic terrestrial biome; feature: sewage plant; material: raw primary sludge | place: Sweden | collected 2012-09-26 | reverse complement strand
TGAGCGTAAATCTGCAGAACACGCCGCTAAAGGCAGTGAGCGGCCGTATTCTTTCTGCAAGCAGCATCACCGCCTGCAATACATTTGAACAGCCGGACAATGTGCAGCTGAAGGATTTTAACGGAGCCAAAATACAGAACGGCGCGCTGAACGTGGTAATTCCGGCTGCTTCCATAATAACACTGGAAGTTAAGTAGACACACGGGTTTTGTAAGGATACGGCAGAGGTTTCTAATAAAAAGCATGTTAAAAGGTATAAAAACTAATTTTTGTTTACCTTTGTAGCGGGAATCTTAAACGTAACATTATTTAAAAATATTTCAATGAAACCTACTTTATTTGTACTTGCTGCCGGAATGGGTAGCCGCTACGGCGGATTAAAACAGTTGGACGGACTGGGTCCTAATGGTGAAACAATCATGGATTACTCAATTTATGATGCAATTCGCGGAGGATTCGGAAAATTGGTGTTCGTAATCCGTAAAACATTTGAAAAGGATTTTCGTGAGAAAATTATTTCAAAATACGAAAATCATATTCCTGTTGAAGTGGTATTTCAGGAACTGGATAACCTGCCTGCAGGTTTTACTTGTCCCGAAGGCCGCGAAAAACCATGGGGTACCAATCATGCCGTACTGATGGGCAAGGATGTGATTAAAGAACCTTTTGCTGTAATCAATGCCGACGATTTCTACGGTCGCGACAGTTTTGCCGTGCTTGGAAAAGAGCTTACCGCTATGTACGGAAAACAGAACGAGTATTGCATGGTGGGTTACCGTGTTGGTAATACCCTGAGCGAGAGTGGTTCTGTGGCACGCGGTGTTTGCGGAACCAATGCCGAAGGTTTCCTTACCACTGTGGTAGAACGTACAGCCATCGAACGTATCGACGGTAAGGTTCAGTTTAAGGATGAGAACAATCAGGTGGTGACTATCGATGATAACACGCCGGTGTCCATGAATATGTGGGGCTTCACACCCGATTATTTTAAATATTCTGAAGATTACTTTGCAGAATTCCTTACTAAAAACATGAGCAACCTCAAGAGTGAGTACTTTATTCCATTGATGGTTAATGAGCTTGTTAACAATGGTACTGCTACTGTAAAGGTACTTGATACTACATCAAAGTGGTTTGGTGTAACTTACGCGGAGGACCGTCAGAGTGTGGTCGATAAAATCGCAGCTTTGGTAGAAGCCGGCGAATATCCAGCCAAGTTATTCTGATAAGGAGGATGACATACAAGGTCCTGCTGCTTTCTTTTTGGAAAGAGCAGGACCTTTTTTATCTGTTTCTATTGCAACTATCCATAAAATCTTACGAACAAAATGAAAAAAATGATTGCTTTTTCTCTGATCGCAGGACTGGTGGCTTCTACAGGGTGTACAACCAAGCCAGTCCAGGATGCTTCTAAAACTCCGGCCATTAACCTGGCCAACCTGGATACTACGGTATCTCCGGGGAGTGATTTTTACCAATATGCTTGCGGAGGATGGATCAAACAAAACCCGCTTAAACCAGAGTATGCCCGCTACGGTTCTTTCGACAAGTTGCGGGAGGATAACCAAAAACAGTTGAAAGATCTGATCGAATCGCTGCAGGCCAATAAATCGGAAGCTGGCAGCGTTGCCTGGAAGATCGGTACGTTCTATGCCATGGGACTTGACAGTGCCAAATTGAATGCCGATGGCATCAATCCGGTAAAGGATCAGTTGGCAGCCATCGAAGCCGTTACAGGTAAAAAAGAGGTTTCGGCTATGATCGCTACGATGCACAAGGAGGGAATGTCTCCCTATTTTCAGTTGTACGTAGGTGCCGACGAGAAAAACAGTTCAATGAATATCGTTCAGCTATATCAGTCGGGTTTGTCCATGGGCGATCGCGATTATTACCTGCTTGAAGAGACAAAAACCATCCGCGAAGCTTTCAAAAGTTATGTAAACCAACTCTTTACTTTGGCTGGATATTCTGCCGATCAGAGTAAACTTGCTACAGAGGCGGTAATGAAAATTGAGACAGGCATTGCCAATGTATCTTTCACCCGCGAAGATTTACGTGATTCACAGAAAAACTATAACAAGATGAGTCTGGCCGCATTTAAGTCGGCTTACGATGTACTTGACTGGGATACTTACTTCGGTGGATTAGGATTAAAAGACATTCCTGAAATTGATGCCAAGCAGGCCTCTTTTTACAAAGGCTTGAGCGACCTGATGAAGAAAACATCGGTGGATGAACAAAAGTATTACCTGGCATTCAACCTGCTTAACGAAGCCGCCTCTTACCTGAACGACGACTTCTATGCAGCCAAGTTCAACTTCTACGGTAAAACCATGTCCGGAAAGCAAGAGCAGCAGCCACGTTGGAAACGTGCACTTGAAACAACCAACAGCGCTCTGTCTGAAGCCGTGGGACAGCTCTATGTAGAGAAATATTTCCCTCCTGTAGCTAAAGAAAAAATGCTTACACTGGTGGGTAACCTGCAAAAGGCATTGGGTCAAAGAATCAATGGCCTGCAATGGATGAGTGATGCTACCAAGGTGAAGGCTCAGGAAAAACTGGCTGCCTTTACCGTAAAGATTGGTTATCCCGACAAATGGCGTGATTACAGCAAGCTGGAAATCAAGGAAGATTCCTATTGGGCCAATGTAGTACGTTCCAACATTTTCGATACGGAATATTACCTTGCCGATGCAGGTAAACCGGTCGATAAGGCACGCTGGCATATGAGTCCGCAGACCGTTAACGCTTACTACAACCCTACAACCAACGAAATCTGTTTCCCGGCAGCAATCCTGCAGCCTCCTTTCTTCAACCTTGATGCAGATGATGCCGTTAACTACGGAGCCATCGGGGTGGTGATCGGTCACGAGATGACACACGGATTCGACGACCAGGGACGTAACTACGACAAAGACGGAAACTTGCAGGACTGGTGGACAGCCGAAGATTCAAAACGTTTTACCGAACGGGCGGATGTGCTTGTAAAGCAATACGACAACATTCTGGTACTCGATTCAGTACATGCCAACGGTCGTTTCACATTGGGTGAAAACATAGCCGACCAGGGAGGATTGCTTGTTTCGTACGAAGCATTAAAAAGCAGTTTTCAGGGAAAAGAGCCTGCTGCTATCGACGGCTTTACAGCCACGCAGCGTTTCTACCTTGGTTATGCCGCATTATGGGGACAAAATATACGTAATGAAGAGATTTTACGTTTAACAAAAATAGATCCGCATAGTTTGGGTAAATGGAGGGTTAATGCAGCATTGCGTAACGTGGATGATTTTTACAAAGCATTCAACATTACAGAAAACGATGCGATGTACATGAAACCTGAAGAACGTGTAGTAATCTGGTAAACACCAGCTTCTTCATTAAAACCTCCACTTGTGGTACTAAATAATCACAAATGGAGGTTTTTTAATTTATAGAGTGGTTATTCGTTCATTATCTTCAGTTTTTTACTTTGAAGTATAAGAATGATTTGTATTTTTGTAATATTATTAGGTAATACAATGATAGAGGAAATTAAAAAGACCTGCGAGGTATTGCAGGCAGGTGGCATTATCCTGTATCCCACCGATACGGTGTGGGGTATTGGTTGCGATGCGACCAACGAAGAGGCAGTAAAAAAAGTGTATGAACTGAAGCGGCGTGTCGACAACAAAGCCATGCTTGTGCTTACCGACAATCCCGCCAAGCTTAATATGTATGTGAGCCGGATACCCGATATCGCCTGGGATCTGATAGAGGTGGCAGATAAGCCGCTTACCATTATTTATCCGAAAGCAAAGAACCTGGCAGCGAATCTGTTGGCAGACGATCAGAGTGTAGGTATCCGTATTACGAACGAAACCTTCTCGAAAACATTATGCGAGCGTTTCCGGAAACCGATTGTATCTACATCAGCCAATATAAGCGGTCAGCCTTCTCCCTCTAATTTCAATGAAATTTCGGAAGAGATCAAGGCGGGTGTCGACTATGTGGTTAACTTCAGGCAAGATGAGAAAATTAAAGCCAACCCCTCGGGTATCATAAAGCTTGGTGAGGGCGGCGTTGTGCAGGTAATCAGGTAACCCAGACATGAACAAAGGCCGGCAGACACTAAAATACATCGTTTCGGACTTTCTGTCTGCTTTGCTGGCATGGTTTTTCTTTAATCTGCTGCGATACGATGAGGTTGGAATCTATCAGGGATATACTTCCCTCGAAAGGTTTTTGCTGGATTCGCATGTGTTGCAGGGGTGGTTGCTTATCCCATTTGGTTGGATTGCCCTTTTTTATTTGTCGGGCTACTATAACAAGCCTTTCGGTAAATCGAGGGTGACCGAGTTTTTTTCCACCCTGCTGTCCGTGATGATCGGTGCTGTCGTGGTTTTCTTTCTGGTTTTACTGAACGACCTGCCTCATTCTTTTAGCATATATTATCAGCTGTTCTTCGGATTGCTGGGTATTCAGTTTATATGTACCTATATACCCCGCTTGCTGATTACGCTTTCCGGAATCCGGAAAATCAATAAAAGAGAGTGGGCGCAGCGGGTGTTGATTATCGGTGCCGGATCCAAGGCAAAGAAGGTGGCCAACAGCTTGTATTCGTTGGGATACGATATCGTAGAGATGGTGGACGAAGACGAGCTTGCACATGTGCAGTCTGTCATGGAGACCGAAACAGTAGACGAGTTGGTGGTGGCTATCGAGTCGCACAACAATGAAAAGAGAATGCATGTGCTCTATTCATTGTATCAATACAACCGGCCAATCAAAGTACTGGTGGATAAAGCATCCATGGTTTCGGGGGTAAAGGTAAAAACGTTGCTGGGTATTCCGCTGGTAAACATTACCGACAATAACTTCTCGGAGGCTGAAAAGAATATTAAGAAGGTACTTGATTATGTAGTGGCTTCATTGGCCGTTGTGCTGCTTGCTCCGGTATATTTGTATGTTGCCTGCAGGGTGAGGCGGGATTCGCCGGGACCTATCATTTTTAGTCAGGAACGTATCGGATACATGGGTAAGCCTTTTCGGATTTATAAGTTCAGAACCATGTACGAAGGAGCCGAAACCAACGGTCCGCTACTGTCTACCGACGATGATCCGCGTATTACTCCTTTCGGAAAGATTATGCGTAAATATCGTTTGGACGAGCTTCCCCAGTTCTGGAATGTGCTGAAAGGGGATATGTCTATTGTTGGGCCGCGTCCGGAACGGAAGTATTACATAGACAAGATTGTAAAAAAGGCACCCTTTTACTACCTGCTTCACAACGTGAAACCCGGAATTACCTCCTGGGGAATGGTGAAGTACGGATATGCAAGTGATGTCGACAAGATGATTGAGCGTTTGCAATACGACATATTGTATTACGAGAATATGTCGCTGGTTTTAGATTTAACAATATTAATTTATACAATAAGGACGGTTTTTACCGGCAAAGGAATTTAACATGGCTGAAGATGGTTTTTTTTACAAGATTTTATTGTGGCGCGAAAGACGAATTAAAGAGAAGAATTTTATACTGATTGTAAGTTTTCTTGTGGGTATTTGTACGGCTGCGTCTGCAATAATACTTAAACAACTTATTCATTTTATTCAACAATTACTTACCGGCGGCAACCATGCCGGCGAGGTAAACTATATGTTGCTTATCTATCCGGTGGTGGGTATCCTGCTGGCCGGTCTATTTGTTAAGTATATTGTAAGAGACGATATAAGTCACGGGGTAACCAAAATACTTTACGCCATATCGCAGCGTAAGAGTCGTATAAAACCCCATAATTCGTGGACCTCCCTGGTGGCGAGCTCTGTTACCATCGGCTTCGGGGGATCGGTAGGGGCCGAGGCACCTATTGTACTTACCGGTGCTGCCATCGGATCAAATCTGGGCAGACTGTTCAGACTGGAGCAGAAAACGCTGATGTTGCTGGTGGGTTGCGGTGCTGCCGGAGCTATTGCCGGTATTTTCAAGGCGCCGATAGCCGGATTGGTCTTTGTGATCGAGGTATTGATGCTGGATCTTACGATGACTTCCGTATTGCCGCTGCTTATCTCGTCTGTTACCGCAGCCACGGTGTCGTATGTGGTAACCGGACCCGAAGCGATGTTTAAGTTCTCTCAGACCGAAGTGTTTGAGATCGGTCGTATACCGTATGTATTGCTGTTGGGTATTTTCTGCGGACTGGTTTCATTGTACGTTACGCGGGTGATGAACAATATTGAGGGTAAATACCGTAAATTGGGTACCTTCTGGAAGAAGTTCCTTTTGGGAGCAATGATGTTAAGTATCCTTATCTTCCTTTTTCCGCCTCTCTACGGCGAAGGATACGAAACAATCGGGATGTTGCTGAACGGTCAGTTTCTAACGATGATGGATAATACGCTGTTTTCCGGACTGTCGGATTCCTATTGGGGCATCATCATCTTCCTCTCCCTGATTCTTTTGTTTAAAGTTTTTGCCTCCAGTGCAACCAACGGGGGAGGAGGTACCGGGGGAATCTTTGCTCCCAGTTTGTATATGGGATGTATCGCCGGATTTATATTTTCGCATACATCCAACTACCTGCCGTTTACGATGTATCTGTCCGAAAAGAACTTTGCCCTGCTGGGTATGGCCGGCGTAATGTCTGCCATTATGCATGCTCCGCTTACCGGAGTGTTCCTTATTGCCGAGCTTACCGGAGGCTACGATCTGTTTTTGCCGCTGATGATTGTTTCCATCAGTGCCTATTTAACTATTCTGATGTTCGAACCCCATAGTATTTACTCCATGCGTTTGGCTCAGAAGGGCGAATTGATGACACACCACAAAGACAAGGCGGTACTTACCCTTCTGAAGATGGATGATGTGATCGAGAAAGATTTTGAAGTGGTAAACCCGCACATGAGTCTTGGCGACCTGGTGAAGGTCATAGCCCGAAGCAGCCGCAACGCCTTCCCGGTGGTAGACGATAAAGGCGTGTTGTTAGGCATCGTACAGTTGGATAATATCCGTAATATCATGTTCCGTCCCGAACTTTATGAGCGTTTTCATGTTTCTAAATTTATGGTGTCGGCCGCTTCAAAGATTGAAATCAACAAGTCAATGGAGCAGATAATGCGAATTTTTGACGACACAAAGGCATGGAACCTGCCCGTGGTAGATATGCAGGGGCGGTATATTGGATTTGTATCTAAATCGAAAATTTTTAATTCTTACCGCGAAGTGCTGGTAGAAAACTTTTCAGGAGATTAAAAGAATGAATAAAGAGTCATTACGTATTGTATATATGGGCACTCCGGATTTTGCCGTAGAGAGCCTCAGGTTACTGGTTGAAGGCGGATATAATGTAGTTGGCGTGATTACCATGCCCGATAAACCCATAGGTCGCCATGGCAGCACCTTGCAACCGAGTCCGGTCAAGCAATATGCCGTATCGAAGGGACTGCCTGTTTTACAGCCCGAAAAACTGAAAGATGAAACCTTTATACAGGAGCTCAGGGCTTTGGAAGCCGATCTGCAGATTGTAGTAGCCTTCCGTATGCTTCCCGAGATAGTTTGGGATATGCCCCGTCTGGGTACCTTCAACCTGCATGCTTCACTGCTTCCGCAATACCGTGGCGCAGCACCCATCAACTGGGCGGTGATAAACGGCGATACAGAAACCGGAGCAACCACCTTTTTCCTTACCCACGAGATAGATACCGGAAAGATCATTCTGCAGGAACATCTGCCTATTGCCGATACCGACGATGTGGAAAAGGTACACGATTCATTGATGGTAATGGGAGCAAAGCTGGTTTTGCGTACCGTGGATCTTATACTGGAAGGTAAGGCCGATGCAACACCGCAGGAGGCATTCTATACCGATGCAAAAGAGCTTCGTGCAGCCCCTAAAATTTTTAAGGAAACCTGCCGGATCAGCTGGGACAGCTCTGTAAAGCGTGTGTATGATTTTGTGCGGGGATTATCGCCCTATCCCGGTTCGTGGACAGAACTGGTGGCACCTGCCGGCGAAAGAATGGTGTTAAAAGTCTTTTCAACTCAAAAAATAGAAGAGGCGCATGATCTACCTGTAGGGAATATCCGTACAGATGGAAAATCGCACGTGGATATAGCTGTACCCGATGGCTTTGTTCGTCTGCTCAATGTGCAGCTGGCAGGCAAGAAACGCATGGCGGTAACTGATTTCCTGAACGGCTTTAAGCTAACAGAATATTTTATTGTTGAGTGAGTCCGGAAAAACTAAAAAAGACAATTTACATAGCAGCAGGAACACTATGCCTTATTCTGGGTGGAATCGGCATAGTGCTTCCGCTATTGCCAACCACTCCCTTCTGGCTGCTTACCTGTTGGTTTTACCTGCGAAGTTCGCAAACGCTATATAACCGGGTGATGCAGAATAAAAGATTCGGATCCTACGTAAGGGGATTTCTGGTGGATAAATCCATATCATTAAGGGCTAAGGTCCTCTCTATCGGTACCATCTGGGTATCTGCCATCTTTACCTTTGCCCTGTTACAGGTGGCACTATGGCTTAAGATGTTGTTGTTTGTAATCTTCCTTTCGGTAAGCTGGTATATTCTTTCGTTCCCCACAAAAAAGAAAAACGGATAGATCTCTTGTTACAGAGATCCATCCATGCTATATCTTAGTTCGTCCAGCAACAGCGGAATATCCTGCTCTTCGATGCCGGCTGACAATAAGTCAGGTATATCCTGGGTAAACTGCTCCATGAATTTATGGAAATCGCCTCCATCAGCCTCTACAGCCATTTTGTAAAAGTTGATAGCCCCCTTCACATTCTGTAAAGCCCATTCGGTATGTCCGGCATTGAGCATATCCTGCAGAGAAGGCGCATTTCCCATAATCTTACCATAGTAGTTGCGGGCCTGTTCAAATTTGCCTGTCAGGAACGAGCACCACGCTATGGGGCGCCATGCCTTGTGACTTTCCGGATCGAGGTATTCTACCTTGAAATAACACTTAAGCGCCTCGCTGAAGTTTTTAAGCTCAAGGTGGCAGTGACCGATACTGATTGTAACCGAAAGATTGTCAGGACTCAATGCTTCGTATCGCTGATAGTAACCCAATGCCTTTTCCGGTTGCTTCAAGGCACGGTAACAGCCGGCAATCCGCCTTATAACCCATTTACTGTCGCCATTCAGCAGATCGGCATGCAGGTAAGCCTCCAGAGCCCCTTGCACATCCTCCTTCATCTGCTTGCAGTAGCCTATTTTCTGATACAGCTCTTCGTTATCCGGACTACTCAGCGCAAGGCGTTCGTACACCACAAGGGCATCATCGATGTACCCTTTACGCAGGTAATATTCGGCAATGATGGTGAGGCTTTCGTTGTCGGACAACAAAGCCTTGACCTGCGGCAGGTTGTGGAAGTCCAGCTTCAGCGCAAACAGATCCAGAAAATCCAGGTGTCGCGGATGTATTTTGAAGAAACGATACAAATCCTGCACATACTGCCCCACAATATATTCGAACCGCTTGTCTTCCGGCATAAACTCCTCTTTACGGTCCTGAATCATTTCCATAGCCTGACTGTCAAACTGGGCCATCATCATCTTGCGGTGCTGTTCCGGCAATTGCATGATGCTGAAGTACAGCGAATACTTGTCGGAATTGCACATAAACGACGAAAGCGCCATTGTTTCGAGTACATTGTCAAACTCAGAACCTTTGCCGAAGGCCGAACCGAAAGCCGAATGATGGGGATTGAAAGGTAAAAACCAATTGCCCATTTCGCTGAAGAACGGAAAGCTTTTCAGGTGAATGAACGACGAATGCATCACATCCGCCCCCTCCATCTGCAGTTCGGAAAACTCCTTCATTTTATTGCCGAACTCGCTGTTCTCAATCATATTCTGCCAGTCGGGATTCATTTCGTCGCCCAACTGATCGATGGAAAAGTCCTGCATATTTATCTTTTTATTCAGCTTGGGACTCATCTTCATCATTTCGGGAATAATCTCGTTCTGAATTTTCTGAGTAATCTTTTCGGTCTCCCTCGATAAGATAAAGCGCAGAATGATGGTGCGCAGTTCCTTAACAAAGCCACCCCGTTCGGCAAGAGCCTCCAAACGGTTGGATATGGCCGGATAAAATCCGATACGTTTGTGATATAAATAGAGCGTGATCAGAATCGCAATAAGCGCTCTGGCACGTACTTCATCCTTTCCGGACATGGCAGCATCGCAAAGCAGCAACACCTTCTCGTCATCAAAACAGGTCTGCAAACCCAATAAAAGGGCAGACACAATCTGGCAGCTGGCAGAAAAAGGAATCGTGTCGTCGGCAAAAATATCCCGTATATCACTTAACTCCTCTCTTGTAAACCGCCCCGAAAGCCACACCTGGTTAAATAAATTCAGCTGCAGTCCATCCACCTGCTTATAGTCGCTCACTTCCACAGCCGTGGTAAGCTCGTCGTGCAGCACACGATACGATTGAAGCGGCTGATAGGCAGCAATCCGTTTGCGGTCGAAGTAGATAACAGACGAGATTCTTAGCAGAAGCCTCATCTTTAAATCGTCCGCCAACTCGTAGGTAGATGCCATCAGATCGTTGTAAATCTTACTCTGCATCGGGTCTCGCATTCCTTCTACCCGGTAGCGAAGCATGTATTTATATGTATCGTGTAATTCGGTAAGTTTATCCTGCAGCGAATATTCTTTACTCTCGTAAATCAGCTTCTGCAAAAAATCAAAGGCATTTTTTAGTTCTTTGCTGTTCAGAGAACCCTCAATGCGGTTGTAGGCTTTATTTATTTCTTGTACTGTCATAGATTGTGTTGTACAAATGGTATGCCAAATGTATGAAAATTTAGGTAATTTCTCTATCTTTGCAAACGTAAAAAATATTGGCAGATGAAAAATATCCGCAATTTCTGTATTATTGCTCATATAGACCATGGCAAGAGCACCTTGGCCGATCGTTTGCTTGAGTATACCAAGACCGTTGAAGGCAAAGACATGCAAGCCCAGGTTCTTGATAACATGGATTTGGAACGCGAGCGTGGCATAACTATCAAAAGTCATGCTATCCAGATGAAGTACGTTTATAAGGAGGAAGAATATATTCTGAATCTGATTGACACCCCGGGACACGTGGATTTCTCTTACGAAGTATCACGCTCCATTGCTGCGTGCGAAGGCGCTTTGCTTATTGTAGACGCGGCTCAGGGAATTCAGGCGCAGACAATCTCCAATTTATATATGGCCATTGAACACGACCTCGAAATAATTCCGGTTCTTAATAAGATTGACCTTCCCAGCGCGATGCCGGATGAGGTTGAAGATCAGATTATCGAGTTATTGGGTTGCAAAAGAGACGAGATTATCCGTGCCAGTGGTAAAACCGGCGAAGGGGTGTACACCATCCTCGAACAAATAGTAGAACGGGTACCCTGTCCGAAAGGAGATCCGGAAGCCCCGTTGCAGTGTCTTATCTTCGACTCTGTATTTAATTCATTCCGTGGTATCATTGCCTATTTCAAGGTTGTAAACGGTGTGATACGTAAAGGCGATCTTGTTAAGTTTATTGCTACCGAAAAGGAGTATAATGCAGACGAGATCGGTGTATTGAAGTTAACGCCATCACCCCGCGACGAAATCAGAACGGGCGATGTGGGCTACATTATATCGGGCATTAAAACATCCAAAGAGGTGAAGGTAGGAGATACCATCACTCATGTTAAACGTCCGGCCAAAGAAGGAATTGCCGGTTTCGAAGAGGTTAAACCAATGGTATTTGCCGGTGTTTATCCTATCGACAGCGAAGATTTTGAAAACCTGCGTGCTTCGTTGGAAAAGCTTCAGCTAAACGATGCCTCCTTAACCTTCCAGCCGGAAAGTTCGGCAGCATTGGGATTCGGTTTCCGTTGCGGCTTCCTGGGACTTCTACATATGGAAATAATACAGGAGCGACTGGACCGCGAGTTTAATATGGACGTAATCACCACGGTTCCCAACGTATCGTACAAGGTGTTCGATAAAAAAGGTGTTTGTACCGAGGTGCATAACCCCGGCGGATTGCCCGATCCTACACAGATAGATCATATTGAAGAACCCTATATCCGGGCTTCTGTAATTACCAATACGGCTTACATCGGTCCGATTATGACACTTTGTCTGGGTAAACGAGGTATCTTGCTGAGACAGGAATACATCTCGGGCGACCGTATCGAAATCCATTACGACCTGCCATTGGGCGAAATTGTGATCGACTTCTACGATAAATTGAAAAGTATCTCGAAAGGATATGCCTCTTTCGATTACCATATCCACGATTTCAGAGAGTCTAAGCTTGCCAAGCTGGATATTCTGTTAAACGGTGAGCCGGTGGATGCCTTATCAACGCTTACGCACGTGGACAACAGCGTTACCTTTGGACGCAGAATGTGCGAGAAGCTGAAAGAGCTTATTCCCAGACAGCAGTTCGATATTGCTATTCAGGCAGCGGTGGGAGCAAAGATTATTGCCCGCGAAACCATCAAGGCTGTACGTAAAGACGTAACCGCTAAGTGTTACGGAGGTGATATCTCACGTAAACGTAAACTGTTGGAAAAGCAGAAAGAGGGTAAGAAGCGAATGAAGCAGATCGGAACGGTGGAAGTTCCGCAAAAAGCATTCCTGGCCGTACTGAAGCTGGATTAATAATAAAAGAAAAGGATGTCATATGGCATCCTTTTTTTATTTCGAATAATTTCGAAAAACATCTGTCATCTCTCATTTTTTGTCTCTAAACCCTCTGCCGAAGCGGAGTTTGCCCAATGATAGATGGTTGTGACGGATCCATTTCATCTGTCATCTGTCATCCCCAACCGCCTCCAAAAGGTAACTTCCTCCGCGATATCATCTTGTAATTTCATGCGAGAGTCTTAACCATTATAAAGGCAGATCAGGTTTTTTCTCTTAAGCAATTAACGCTTTTCATAACGATGATTAGCCGTTAACTCAAAGTATATTCTTCGTCTCTCAACTGAGTGATCATTGTCCTCCATCTGTGTGACTAATGTCCCTCAGTTGAGTGACAATGGTCACACAGATGGAAGACGAGTAAATGCAGGAATGAAAACAATTAATCTATCCCATTAACGGAGCTAATCATATAATAGAAAATTAGTAAAAGCCCTAATACCTGTTTCATCATTAAGTATTTATTATAACTATTGCCACATCCATGAGAATAATATAAATTTGCAAAGAGACAGGTGGGTGAATCGAGTTTTAAACTGTAAACAAGTATATGAAAAACATAATCCTGATTATTGGCATAATGGTGTCTACCATTGGTTTTGCTCAAAATGAAATATCGGGTTTTTATTCGTTAAGTGGATTTGATGGGAACGTTGATTGTAACATCTTTCTTTATAAAAATGGAAGTTATTTTCTTGAGCTTTCAGAGAATGTTACAGATGATATTGTAGAGTCGTTAGCTTTATCGTATGGTAAATTTTCATTAACCAACAATGAAGTAACGTTAATTGATAAAATTCACAATTATAAAATGCGATTAGTTTTAGAAAATAAAACCCT
>OCVT010000738.1_pt1 | contig 13631 bp, 8 predicted proteins | sample 1539111 | NCBI WGS metagenome assembly OCVT01 (sample SAMEA3991482, study PRJEB22521) | metagenome | biome: anthropogenic terrestrial biome; feature: sewage plant; material: raw primary sludge | place: Sweden | collected 2012-09-26 | reverse complement strand
CCTCCGTATCGGCTGCCCATACCGGCAGCGAGGAGCAATAATGTTGGTTTCATAATATAATATTTATTTAATTAGTATATGTAACTATAATGCAAAAGTAATTATTTAAATTGAGAACAAAGGCTCATGATTAATATTTTTGAGGGATAAATTCGGAAATATTACATTTATATCAGAAAGAACAACTTCTTTTGTAATATTTGTTATGCCATTAAAAAGGATATCCAATGGCGAGATGCAGACATTGTCCATCCTTAAATTTGCCAATATTGTAAAATCCACTTTTATATGGCACATGCAAGCCAATACCCCAATCAACACGAATAACAAAGAAGTCTAAATCATATCTGACACCTATGCCTGTACCAAGAGCAGTTTCCTTAAGTAAGTTATTCATTTTAAGTTGTGAACTGCTACGATAACCATCATTATGAAGTGCCCAAACGTTACCTGCATCGAGAAACACAGCTCCATAAAGATTGCCAAACAGACGAGGACGGTATTCGAGATTGGCTTGCAATTTGATATCACCAGTCTGATCCATATATGAGAGCCGTGTCTGATCCGTGGAATATGCACCTGGACCAATGCTGCGGACATTAAACGCACGTATACTATTAGCACCACCAACATAAAACTGCTCACCATATGGTGCACTCTCCGAATTACCATACGCCCATATCACGCCAGCTGCCACATGTGCAACGAATTGGTCGTGAGAGCCTGTCTGCCATGTTTTTCTAAAATCAGTCTCTATCTTGAGGAATTGGGCATAAGGATTTTTAAACATTTTCTTTGACTTCTCGCTCCAACTCTTACCAGCCACGGCATATCCAAGTGATAGAATATTAGAAGCCTCACTAATCACAGTCTGCCAATAAATAGGGTTATGCATATTAGATGCACTAGAATAGGTATAGCTATAACGCATCTTTGGTAGAAATTGGTCAGCCATGGAAAGCAAAAGATATGGGCTTGTGGCCAATATACTGTCAAAGGCTTCAGTACGACTGTTCATAAACTCATACTGAAGAATGAGCGGACTGAACTCGTGAATTGATGTTGCAGATGTCTGGAAGCGATAAGTCAATTCGCCGGATACGGTATGACGTTTGAAATATTTAGTACGATTCAACACATCAGAAGACACTTTTATAATTGTTGATGGCATATTGTAGAAGCGATGATGACGCCAAAGAGGCAATAATAATCGTGGCATCTCCAAAGATGCAGAGACACCATATTCATAAGAGTGTATCTTGGATTGATTGCCGTTCGCACTATTTGCGGTCTGCCATTCATAAGAGCCATTCATATTAATATCGAGTTTCTCACCACCACGGAAGGCGTTGCGCTTTGTGAATCCCAAAACCATTTCAGGGCCCAAACTCCCACTGGTTTTTCCCTTCAAATTTGTTTCCACATAAACATCATAAGGCTTGTCTAACACACAATTCAACAGAAAATCAAGAGTATCGCAGGTGGCAGAACTGTCACGAGGTGTAAACTTGAAATCTGTCATACTAAACAAGCCTAGAGTTGAAATCTTGTTTGAAGACTCTTCATATGCTTCATAACTATATAGTTGACCTTTACGCAACTTCAGATTACGTAAAATCACCCCAGCACGTACAGGAGACTTTGCCCCGTTAAAATGGGCGGTAAAACTGCGGTGGCGCACAGAATCCTTTAGCTCCTCTCGAAACTGCTTACTCAAGGCCAAATCCACATTTCCTATATACCATTTATGCTTGGCCTTATCTGGTATTCCGTCAGCCATTTGGAAATGTAACAATGCTTTGCCTGGTACAGAAAGGGTATCAGCAAGATAAGATGCATATGATGGCTGATAATAATAATACCCATTATTTCGGAACAGATTGCTGATACGATTACGTTCAGCATCTAGTGTAGAAACATCAAAAGGGTCACCATTATGTATTATAGCCTTATCACTTGTAGCTCTAATCAGGCTATCAGCCACAGACGAAAAATTATAATATCGCAAGGAATCTATTGTGAAAAGTGTTCCCATATCAACACTATATCCTATCTTCGCATTCTTGGGATTACTCTGTTTCAACACATCATATCTAACCTTACCACGAAAATATCCATGGGCACGCAATACTTCTTCTGCAACAGAAGCACGAAGTGCAGGATTAACCCAACTCATAAGCACCGGCGCTTTACCAAAAGAACTGTTCATCCACTTGCCAAACGTGGTCTCCGAACCAGAAAAGGCATTCCAAATCCACAAACTTATTGGAAACGGAGTGCGATAATAGCTGCTACCAAGCAACGCACCATTAGGAGTAGTTGCCAGTGCGGCCTCTAGTTCCTCTTGAACAGCAACAAAATGATTATTTTTCTCATAATTTTTATAATCTATCTTGGAAAGTCCTATAAAAAGTTGATCTCCATCTGGAATCTTATCCGTCGTGGAACAAGAATTCATAACCACTGCAATCAACAGTAGAGAAAATGCGTCTATAATAATTTTATTTAATTTCATTTGCAGAAACTTTTATTGAATCTTTCCCTAGCCCGGAAGGTATTGCTTTATCTGATTCTTTACCAAAACGGAAGATGTCCCAAAAATGCTGAGTTTTACGCTTCCACATGAAACCTGCACCATATTCGCCGACATATCCTTCCAACCAATCGTAACTGTCACGCTCATAAAAGAGTTTCAGATATTTGTTAGTTGTATCACTGAGACGATATTCGAATGTAACATTATCGAAGAATGACTTATTCTGATTTGACACATCTGCACCCGTTGACACTTTACCACCAACAACGATGCGCAGACGATTATTCCAAAAACGCTTTGCAAATTTGAATGAATAATCAGTATGCATTGCACCACTGGCGTCTGTTGTGTTATCCAGACCAAAACTGAGATCTAGTGTGCGCAACGCATTGCTAGATATCGTGTTTATCTGACTTTGCAGAAACGAACTGAGTGCGCTGTTCATTGTAAAACCACTTGTATTTCCATCAGCTATATACATGCCCGTGGTAAGCATGGTAACAGCCAGTTTACCACGTTCTTCGACAGACATTGTCTGCAACTGATTATGGATTGTCATATCTTCAGGTGCATCGATATTAAATTGTAATCCCATGTCTTTCAATGTCTTCGTTATGCCCACCCCACAATCGAAATATACAGAGCGGCTGCTCCCTCCATCCTCAGCGACAGGAGCCTTGGTGCGTTCACTGGCTGTAATATCCAATCTCGGGTTCATTGCATCACCTGTAAATTCGATGTAACTTCCATTCTGAATGGTGAATGTTTTTAAAGGAATCACAGGCAAAGAATATTTCATTTCTCCATTACTCAATGTGTAACGGCCAGTAAGGCGCAAATTGTCCACAACGTTATATTGCATACGCAAATCTCCACCACCAATCAGATCTACATAGTTTGACATGTCGGCATTGAGCGCACAGAAAATGTGGGCATTATCGTCAATGCTCATTGTTAAATCCATACCAAAACCTGTCAATGGAGGACGTTTCACTACCACCTCTTTGGAATCATGGAAACTAGTAAATTCGACAAGTCCATCAAGTTGGTTGTCTGTGGTCAATGGAGAATTACGAAGTACATAAGTCATATCCGTAGAACCAAGCACATCAAGACGTCCACGCATCTGAAGACTCTCGACCGGTCCATTCATCATGCCAAAGAAATTGACATAAGCCTTTCCATAAGCCTCAGAACGCAAATTCTTCTTTGCATCGATAATTTGAAAATTGCGAGCACGCATTTTCATATCTAGATACATATTGTTCAAGTTGGAGAAATCGAAATAACCAGAAACAGTTAGCGGACTGTCATTATGTGCGTACATCTCAAAGTTCTCGAAAAGGAGATGACTACCGACAATTCTCACCGGATCGTTATCAAAACGGAGTTCCACACCATAAGGAATACTAACCATATATGCAGAATCCAAATATACATCTCCATTCACCTGAGGCTTGGATAACGTGCCCTTGACCGTAAGTTTACCTTCTCCAAAGCCCTTGAATCCTATTAACTGGTTTGGAATAAAACCATTAACAAATGCCAACGGTGTTTTCTCCAATTCAAGGTTTGCATCAAGATAACCTTCGCCAGCCGATTTGTATGTACCAACAAGTGTGGCCACCTTCTTGCCATTACTCATCAAGATCCCGTCTACGTAATGTGAACTGTCAGATTTCGGCATATACACAAACTCTGTACTTACATTTCCCATCGGACAATGCTCGTATATCATATTGTCAACAGACAAAGAAGATGAAACAGACAGTTCTTCCTTTGTTTTAATCACATGAAAGTCACCATTCATTATGCCAGACACATGAGGTGTGTAAGGCAATACAGACAATATTTTCTCCAAATAGAACTTGTTCAGACTGACAGTAATATCCTGCAACACTTCTGAATTCTTATCATTAGTAAACATCTGTATGCCTGTACCATCATCTGCTTTCAATTCCAAGTCAGCAGACAAACGATGGTCATCACTGAAGAAGACATAATTGCTGTCATTGAAATGGAATTGTTTGTACCCCAGTATCGGCTCTTCTCCAAAAAGATGTAACTTGATCCCATTTTCCTCCATAGAGCCAGCAATATTGAAACCGACTCCAAGCTTATTGTTTGCATCATAAATTTTGGTAATCAGACGTGTACCTTTCTCATATATGCCACCATCGATCATGGCATTAAAACAATACTGCGGGTTTTTCTTATTGTTGCGCACTTGTGCCTGATAGGTAATATCTTTATCTGTGGAATGCAGATTAAGCCTCACAGTATCCAGCTGAAGGCTGTCAAAAACGAGTGAGTCGATCTCCATATTACCATTCAAACCCGTTATTGGCGAAGATGTCATATCCATAAAAATATTATCCAACCGATAACCATATTTTTTAAGCACACGACAGAAAAAATTATACTTCCCACTCATAAGATAAATGCGGGCAAGAGGCAGACGTTCACGCAATCGCAGTTGGTCAATATACTTATCACTCAATTGCTTTTGAAGTTCTGCGACCAAACTTGTGCCATGTTTTATCAACCTTTTATATCCACCATGAGCATCCATATTAAGATGGAAATCGCCACAATCCACAATGGCATGTGTAGTGTCACGTCTAGTTAAGATGTCCATCACTATATCCTCTGGACGATAGAATAACTTTCCGTCGTCAATGGTAACATCACTTATTGTGCCCTGCACTTTATAATAATCTTTTAAATCGCTAGATATATCGACATTTGCACACATACCGACTGTCATCGGTTGATCGAAAATTCGAAGATTATAAAGGTCGACCTTGCTAAGGTCACAAGATACTGTTGCCTCCAACTTCTCTTTGCTCACCAGCGCGTCAAATTTAATCAAACCTTTTAGCAATTGGTTTTTGCTGTCTATATCTGCATGAGCTACTCCATTCCGAATCGAGGCAAGGGCATCGATGTTATCCATATTGTAACCCCCATACTTGAATTTCACAATACGGGCCTTAGCTGACAGACGGGTACGTGGTGACATGAAGTCGTAACCTACTCCATTTGCCTCAACATATCCCGTGAAAGGTGTCAATCCGTAATTTGGCACAAAGTGCTGCAACTGCAAATTATTGGCATATAACTTGGCCTGATATGACATATGCTTAACATCAAACTTTGCCTTTGCCTTTACGTCTCCCGCACCCTCATGGGCAATAAAGTCGGCCGCATACTGGCTCCCGTTTATATGGAAATCACCGTTAACAGCTATACCACTAGGCACACGTATCTTCTTCATCAGACTCGGATCAAGCATTGCCGTGATAAAACCAAGATTATACGTTTGAGCAGCAAGACCAATATCTGCACTGATATGCTTCATATCAGTCGGATTGGCAACGTAACCATTTGCACTGATATTAAATGCCGTAGGCAACTTTACTAGCAGCTTGGCAAAACCTATTCGGTTCATATTACCTCTAATGACACCATCTATCGACAACGGATAATTAGGCCAATACTTGCGAAATTGCAAAGGCATATCACCCATAAACATCATTAAGTCCTGCTTACCAAACGAACCATGAATTACGGCTTTGATTTTGCCCGGGGCTTTATCTACAAATGCATTGAGATCCATCTCTATGTCTGCAGTAAGACTTGACTCCGGTGTTTTGAAATTAATCGCAGGTAAGCTGAGATGAGTAGAATCAAGTGATATTGGTCCGGTAAACTCACTTACATCAATGCCACTCTTCTCTGTAAAAGCACATGTACGGAGACGCAAATTCAATTTAGGGCCACAATAGTTCAAAGAGTCAACACCGATATTTATATCTGTCAGGGATATATGATTATAGTCCAACCCCTTAGATACTATCTTAAATTTATTATCATATTTCAACCTACCATTATTCCAATCGAGTTTGTTTACATGATAAAGTCCTTTATATAAATCAAAAAATCCACCACTGGCAGTTACCTTCCACATATATGCCTGCACTTTCAGAGTATCGCCTGGCATGTGCACGGTGACATCAACATTTTTCATATTCAAATTATCGACATAGATTTTCCAGAAATTCTCAGTCTTCGAAGTATCTGGCGGCACAGTATCGCTTAATTCAACATTAACCCTAGCATCATACAAGTCAGCAGAATTTATACGCAAATGTTGCTTACCCAAATCTATACCATGACTAATTAGCGCAAGGTGTCCAAATGATCCTTTAATATGTGCTTTGTGGATAAAATTAGTTGTATTAACTTTTAGCTCATTGAATTCCAGTGTGTTTATTTCCACCTGCTTATGAAATAATGGTATAAGCTGCACGTCAACGACCAGCTTTCCCGCATAGGCGACAGTATCTTTTAACTGAGGCATAGAGTCATTATGATGAATCATCTTAAATCCGTCGATACCAAGATTGAGAGGGAATACGAGGTTGACATGGTCAATGGAGATCTCCATACCTGCCTTTTCTGATGCATAAGATACCACATGCTTTACTGCCCAATTCTGAACGGGCGGAAAGTAAAGTAATATAGCCAATAATATAAACAATGCTACAGGACTCAATATTATGATTCCTGTCCACTTCAATATTTTACTCTTTGATGCCATCATTTGAAGGCAAAGATAATCGAATTAGTGGAAAAGACAAAATAAAAGAACAAAAAAAGCTCTATTCTGGTTTGCAATTTTCAATCAACACGGGTATTGTATGTGTTATTACGCTATTATTTGTTATTACGAATTCGGCTAATATTGCTTTTGTATTCATTGGTTTGCTTTGATCGAAAATAAAATTACCCAGGCTATAGTATATAGGCTTGCCTTCATATATCTCTACATCTTGGGCTGTATGCGTATGATGACCTATTACTGCATCTGCTCCGGCATCTACCAATTGACGAGCATTACAGCGCTGTTGAGTGGTTGGATGTAACGTATGTTCAACACCCCAATGCAAACACACTATAACCAATGCGCCCGGCTTTGAATATTTCAATCGTCGTATGGTGTCACACAGTTGGTTAATAGTAGCTTCATTGATACATGGTTTATCCGGCAAGTATGCATAATTCTCTGACATAACCAGCAATGAAGATAGGAGATAAACGTTTCTTGGAGTAGAGGATATTAACAACGGGCATGATGCCTCTATTGAATTATCACCAAATCCAACTGGAGTCATTCCATTTTTTATTATATTATTCCGAGTATCAACAAGTCCATCCCGCCCTTTGTCTATAGAATGATTGTTTGCCAAATTAAGATGAGTGATACCATGCCGCTTCAATACAGGCAGCACTGATGGATCACCACAAAAAACGAAACGTTTGTTTATCGATTGACGAATATCAGTAATTGGACATTCCAAGTTTGCCACGACAATTTCATTATTTGCAAATATTGAATCAATGCTTTGAGAGAACAACCAATCTGCACCATGATATTGTATCATTCGACGAACGCCTCTATCCAATAATAAATCACCTGTAAAAACAACACGCAAGGTATCACCTGCCCATATCCTAGAAATGAACAGACAAAAAAACAAGAATAACGTAAGTACGCGTAAAAATAACATTAGCATCCCGAGCTATAGAAATACAGTTCATTATCCTGTGGTACCTTGTCTAGATAAATTATCTCCTTCATCCAATCGGGCACACCATAACGAGGCGCTTTCTCCAACATCTGCTGCCACTCCTCATCCGTCAATCTATTTCCTAATGGCAATTTAAATTCCCTATAAGAGAAAACTGCACCTCGAGTGAGATAGAGATAACCGTTGATTTCAACAACCACATACATATCGTCAACCGTCCCTGTACCTTCATGCAAAATGCCTTTATCCGGATTATTAGATGCATTAGCAGTATATACATCAGATATGACAGAGAGTTTTTTGTCGGTTCCTTGCACATCCTCCCATGTATCATAATGTTCATCGTCACTATTTTTGATAAGACCCAACGTAAGCCATTCATAGGAACTGCCAATTATTTCGATATTTTTAAACTCTTGCTCTGTAAGTGGTATATCTGACAACTCTTTTTTGCTAACATTTAATAGAAACTCAACATTCTCAATCATAGACGTAGTTACGGATTGAGAATGTTCTGTCATCAACCCATATCTTTTCATCATGCTAGCAGTAAAATTAACCAAGTCTAAAGCTTTCTGCCAATAGGCAATATTCGGTTCCACATATCCCACAACAATTGGATCTGGAAGTCCGGCGCCTCCACATTCTGCGCCCATTGGCTGCTTGGCATAGAGTATTGCATCATGTTTCAGTTCTGCCCATGAAGCTAATGCTGTATTTAAATTCTTTTTATCCCATTTGGCTGTCTGCATAAAATAGGGATAACGGTTGTCTCGTTTCTGCATCGCAGCTAATGCATCCATCCAAAGATTATATACAGTGGAATCCGTTGTTAATACACTCTTCTCTTGTTTCAACGAATCCAATGCTAACTTATATCCAGGCCATTTTTTGTCTTCATTCAATTCTTGTATCAATATATTTTCAGCACCAGGACATCCATAAGCGGCCAGAACATCCATACCCATTGGAAAGGCACGCTGTGAGACCGGTTGTGTCTTCGTATCGACAACTTTCTGAAGCACCTCACTGTCAAATAGATAACGTTGCGGCAACATGTTTATTTTGAACTTGCATGAGAGTTGTTCTTGTGGGATGATACGAGTTTGATTATTAAACATCGTTTGCACGTTGGTCTGAAACTCTTTCAACAATGAATTGCTTTTCATCAATTTTATCATTTGATAATGGTTCTGTAGCATCAAACCAGCAAGCTGCATGACAGACACATTATCTGGCTGACCAATAAAAAATGTTATTGGGACGGATATTTTCTCATACATTTCATGCAATGCCGGAGAATCGTTTAGCACAGATGCCTGTAAAATGGCTCGTCGCAATTGCACCTCATCATCAAGACAACATGGCGTATACTGAAGCCACATCATTGCTTTAAAATACCGTTTCAGTGGCTCAGTTCTAGTGTAATGACCACGCGGACGAAACAAACTGTACATATATTCAACATCATTGAAACCTAAGAATGAAGAGAAATCATCCTTGGCACGGTTAACTTTGGCAATTTCATTGTTCACATCTCGTTCATAAGCAACAGGCACAGCAATTGTGGAATCATTTGTAAGCAATCTGTAACCTATAGCATAACATGCCATTTCATATTCTGCAGTGCTTTTGATGGCCTTATCCTTCGTGATTCTTGATATGCTGTCCATACGTTGATACATGCCTTTGTTCAAACTTGTGAGCAGGGGTATCAACTTATTCTGTTCCACATTCTTAAACAAATATTCGAAATACATGTGAAAGAGTTGTAAGTAAATATCCGTTGTAACAAAACTAGGAAAGTCATGATAGTCATTGTTTTCATAAACATGAAACAACTGTATTCCTTGACGAGGGACAATAGCAAATCCGTCTTGAGACAATCTCCTATATAATGGCTGAGAGATTTCTTCCAATTGAAACCGATTGATGATATTACCCGTATTCACCAATCCACCATTTGCGACCGTGAAATTTTGCTTACACAATTCCATCTCACGAGCTTTCAGCTTCTGTATGAAAGAACTTTCAGCAACTGTATATTTAATTGGCTTTGGATGTTCACTATTGTAACGCACATTGGCAATACTGTCATACCATGATGTCATATTGAATATGGCACGCAAGTCATAACTCATCATGCAATATCCCTGACGAGCAGCAAAAGCATTGCGCAACACACGCAAATCACTGATACTGAGATTAGATATGTCCATATTAATATTGATTTTATTATCAAAATTTTCCACATTCAGCTTGCTATCAATAGGAATAACCGGCTTGGATTTACTCTTTACATTTTGAGCCATTGCTATAGAAGAAACTAGCAACACGCAAATCAAAAGTTTAACATTAGTGATTACTTTCATAATATTGCATTTTTATTGGTATAATATAGACTGCGCTTTTTCAATTGTGACGCCACGACAAAGATATCTTATAAAATCCATTCCAAATGAGGACCATCGATATTCAGCCACCAAGAAAAGCCCATCATCATCTTCCTCAATACTTCTCAACACCCCATCATGGAAGCGGAAATCTACTATGGGTCTCCCTAAACGAGATCCCATCCACAATGCCCTCACATGACCATTATAGTTTTTAAAAATGAATATTCTCTTACGTACTGTTGAGTCATATCGGGTGCGTTTTATAACACCAACCAGTGCGTCATCATTACCATCATTATTTACATCACCTATTGAAAATTGGTATACTGGATATGGCAATCTCCATGTATCTGTACCGGTTTCAGTAATTAGCTGTAACACATAAAGGCTATCCGTATTCTTATGTAATTGAAACTGCGAAGTATTTGTATGATTCGCATTTATGACAATAAAAAATTGTGCACAGACAAAATAGCACAAAATTCTTTTTCTATTAAATAATGCCTTGTGCATTATAAAGAGCTTTCCATAAACTATCATCAGGGACTGGTGCTTCCACAGATATTGGATCTTTAGATACAGGATGAACAAAATCAACCCGACGTGCCAGCAATGATATACTACCATCGGGATTGCTACGCTTGGCACCATATTTCAAATCACCCTTTATCGGACAACCAATTTTTGCCAACTGGCACCGTATCTGATGATGGCGCCCTGTCATAAGATGAATTTCCAAAAGAGAATAATTATCAGTATGCCCGATGATCTTATATTCCAATATTGCTTTTTTAGATTTTGGCACTTCATGGTCGTAAGAATAACTCTTATTTTGTTTTTCATTACGTACCAGCCAATTAATTAGCGTTCCTTCCTTTTCTGCGGGAACATTCTTGGTTATTGCCCAATAAGTCTTGTGCACATCTCCATCCCTGAACATCTCATTAAGACGTGTCAATGCTTTAGATGTCTTTGCGAACACCACAAGTCCCCATACAGGACGATCAAGACGATGTACAACCCCCAGGAAAACATTTCCTAGTTTATTGTGCTCCGCCTTGATGTAATCCTTTACTGTCTCAGAGAGTGGTGAATCTCCAGTCTTATCTCCCTGAACGATTTCGCCACTTTGCTTTGAGACTATTATAATATGATTATCTTCGTATATCGGTTGCATCCGATTACATATTCATACCACCATCGACCTGAATGACTTGTCCTGCTACATAAGATGACATATCAGAAGCAAGGAATGTGGCAACATTAGCAATATCATCCACCGTACCACCACGACGCAATGGTATTTTATTAATCCATTCTTTACGGATTTCTTCTGGCAAAGCATGTGTCATAGGGGTGTCAATGAATCCTGGAGCAATGGCATTAGCACGAATACCTTTACGTCCCATCTCTTGAGAAATACTTTTTGCTAAAGCAATCAAGCCTGCTTTTGACGCAGCATAATTACACTGACTGGCATTACCATGAACACCAACGACAGAAGACATGTTAATGATCGCACCATTCTTCTGACGCATCATAATTGGAGTACAAGCATGTATGAAATTAAAAGCAGATTTCAAATTCACAGCTATCACAACATCCCATTGTGCTTCTGTCATTTTTAGCATCAATCCATCCTTTGTTATACCTGCATTATTTACCAAAATATCAATAGAACCAAAATCTTCTTTTACTTGTTTTACAACCTCTTCCGTCTGAGCAAAATCTGCAGCGTTGCTAGCATACCCTTTGGCTTTAACACCAAATACTTCTATCTCATTTTCTGTAGCCTTACCACTCTCATCAATAACAAGATCTGTAAATGCGACATTTGCGCCCTCAGAGGCAAATTTCAGCGCGATAGCCTTGCCAATTCCCCGTGCAGCACCTGTAATCAGTGCAGTCTTTCCTGTTAATAAATTCATTTTTCGTTTTATATTTAATTGTTTGTTATTTGTTTGTTATCACCATCAGCCAACAGGCAATTTCATTTTTTCATCTTACCTAAAGCTCCATACACCACCTTAGCAACCAATGGCTTACTTGACTCTTCAGTAAGACCATGACCAAGTCGCCCATAAATAAAAGGTACTTCCAATCCCTTAATACAATAATGTGTTATGTCAGCAACCAATTCTACACTATCAATATCAAATTCACCATCAGACTTACCGTCAGCATACACCTTGCGAAAAAGTTCTATTTCGTCTTCATCAAAATTCTTTCGCGCCTTCTCAACCATCCATATATTGCGAAAAAACTCAGCCCGTAAATTTCCATTTCGCACAACAGTCTCTTTGATCATACTAAGGTGAGTATAAATGAGTTCAATAATCTTATCTTGAGGACGAATATTTTTGGCGGCAACCTCATCAAGTTTGTCACTAAGACGTTCAAGTTCCGACTCAATCACAGCATAATACACATCTTCCTTTCGACTAAAATATGTATACAGAGTACGACGGCCCTTGCCTGAAGCTACGGCAATATCATTCATCGTCGTATTTGCCACTCCATTTTTGGCGAAAAGCTGTCTTGCCACATCTATCAATTTTTGTCTAGTTCTTGATATTGACATTATATTGCCTCCCATATATTAAAAATGCACATTGTAATGCACATGTGCAAAAGTATTGCTTTTATTTTAAACATGCAAATGTTTATCCATTTATTCTCGCATTTTATCCTTTTTTCAATGACTATACAATATCATATGATTACTCTATATTGTTCTTTTTACTACAAAATGAAAAATAATTGGATAAACATTTGCACATCTCAAAATAAACACATACCTTTGCACTCGCAATTCGGGAATAAGATTCAAATTGAGTTTTATAATTGAAATTAATATCGCGGAGTGGAGCAGTTGGTAGCTCGCCAGGCTCATAACCTGGAGGTCACATGTTCGAGTCGTGTCTCCGCAACTTTTAAAGGGTAAAATATTGAATACCAATATTTTACCCTTATTTCTTGATATATACGGTTCAAATTATGGCTCAGTATATGGGGCTCATCTGCAAAAGTTTGGGGAATAGAAAAAAGCCATGCCGCACGACTATCCATGGCGAAATGGTACAACAAGGTAGAAGAAGCAGGATT